>Ga0187863_10000672_pt1 | contig 28870 bp, 28 predicted proteins | sample June2016WEW_11_1_FD_132975 | JGI IMG/M metagenome (GOLD analysis project Ga0187863, IMG submission 132975) | Peatland microbial communities from SPRUCE experiment site at the Marcell Experimental Forest, Minnesota, USA - June2016WEW_11_10 | ecosystem: Environmental > Terrestrial > Soil >...
CGGCTGACACGGCGTTTTGACAGATCGTCTCTGACGCTGGATTACTTCATGGGCGCATCGCCTGGTAACGGCGTTTATCTGACCTCGCGCCAAGCTATGGGTACAGCAGGATATTCTTATACCGGATACCGGCGCTGGACTTTCGCGCTGAACTCCAGTTACAGCGAACTATCCGCGGTGGGCCAAACTTTGGGAAAATATTCGAATCTGCAAGGCGGTACAGGAGTGACATATAAGATGTGGCGCGAAACACATGTCGAGCTTCGCTACGACTATCGGCATTACAGCACCCAGAACTATCTCTATCAGAAGGACTCGAATCGAGTAAGTCTGGGTCTGGCCTTCAGCCCAGGCGAGACCCCCTTGGCGATCTGGTGAATGTGACACGCGGCAAGGTTCTACTGGTTGAAGACGAGCTGCCGCTATTGCAGCTATTAGAACGATACCTGCAGCGGATGGGCTTCGAAGTGAAAACCTACTCGTCCTCCGTGCGGGCGCTCAGTGAATTTGAGGCCGCGCCTGGCCGCTACGATCTCGTAATCGCGGATCTGGGGATGCCGGAGATATCGGGTGACAAGATGCTAACCCGAATGCTCGACATCCAGCCGGATTTGTTGATCCTGATCTGCAGCGGATCGCCTTTTTACGTCTCCAATCTGCCGGAGGCTCTGGAGCAGCGGGTAGGCTTTCTGCAAAAGCCGTTTCTGCCGAAGATGCTGGCGGAGGCGATCGAGAAACTCATGGCAAAAAAAGATCTCGGCCACGTTTCCTAGCCCGCCAGCTGTTGACAGCCTACCGGTTGCCTGATGTAGTATATAGCTGTTGGCAGGCAACATGTCTGAACACAAAACCGACGTCCCGTACGGAACCCTGGATCTACTGATCCTCAAAACACTGGACACCATGGGGCCGATGCACGGCTACCGCATCGCCAGGAGAATTGAGCAGGTGGCGGAGAACCTCTTGCAATTGAACCAGGGGTCAATATATCCAGCTCTCATACGCCTGGAAGAGCAAGGCTGGATTCGCACGCGCTGGGGAATTTCTGAGACCAGCCGCAAGGTCAAGTTCTATTCGCTGACCAGGGCTGGAGCAAAGCAGCTCAGTGTCGAGGTTCGGAACTGGGAGCGGGCGACGGCGCTGGTGGCAAAATTTCTGGAGGCCTCTGGGGCGGAGGTAAAGCCGTGAAGCCAGCCCGATCACTAGGATTCGTGGCTCGGCGTTTCGCGGCGCTGTTTCGCAAGCGGCGTCTCGATAAGGAACTGGAGGGTGAAATCTTCGCCCACATGGAAATGGCCGAGTTCGATGCTATCGCCGCCGGCCTCTCGCCCGAAGAGGCTCGCCGTCAAGCCAACCAGCGTTTTGGAGGAATCCAACAGATGAAGGAAGAGCATCGCGATCAACGGAGCGTCCGCTGGATGGAGAACCTGTCGAGAGACTTGCGATACGGGATGGCTTCGCTCGCGCGGGATCCTGGGTTCGCCGCGATTACCATCGGATTGCTGGCTCTCGGCATCGGCGCCAACACGGCAATGTTCAGTATCGTGGATGCGGTGATGTTGAAACCGCTGCCGTTCCCTGAGCCGGAGCGCATGGTAAGAGTGTGGGAGTCCACTCCAACGGGGCACAACGGCACCACCACACTTACCTTCTTGGACTGGAAGCGGCAGAGCGATATCTTCGAGGCATTGTCGGTGGAGAATCCGACCAGCGCCGCGGTTGCGACTGGCGGCGATCCGGCGCGCATTTCAGGCAAACAGGTTTCGACCGATTATTTTCAGGTGTTCGGCGTGAAGCCTCAAATCGGCCGAACCTTCGCACCGGGGGAAGATCATCCGGGAGCGGCTCCAGTGGTGGTGTTAAGCCACGCGTTCTGGCAAACGCAATTTGCCGGCGATCCCGGCATTCTAAACCGCAACCTGATGCTCGATGGTGAACCCCACAGAATCATCGGCGTTCTACCGGCTGGCAGTTTCGATCGTGACGAAGCTAGGTTTTGGACGCCGCTGATCTTCGCGCCGGATCAAATGAATCGCGGCCAGCATTGGCTCAACCCCATTGGGCGTCTGCGCACGGGAGTGAGCATCCAGCAGGCACGAGCCAGGATGACCGCATTGAGAGCCAGTCTGAATGACGTGATTTTCCAGAAGGACTGGGGCTTCACAGTGGACCCGTTCGCGCAGCTGCTGGTTGGCGATACCCTGCGCCGATCCATCTATCTGGCGTCCGGAGCGGTTCTGATGGTGCTGCTCATCGCTTGCGCAAACGTGGCGAACCTGGCGCTGGCAAAAGGCGCAACCCGGCGAAAGGAGATGGCGCTCAGAACCGCGCTAGGCGCCAGCCGCGGCCGTTTGATCGTGCAATTGCTCACCGAGAGCCTGGTCCTATGCGTGCTCGGAGGCGCGGCCGGTGTTATGTTGGGCGCACTGCTGCTCGGTGTTGCGGTGCCGCTGCTCGGGACATCGCTGCCATTTACCGCCGATCTCAGTATGGACCTGCGCGTCCTTTGGTTCGCCGCGGCGGCCGTCATGGCGGTCTTGATCCTGGCGGGTCTGCTGCCTGCCTTGCAGACTTCTTTCGGCACGCTTTCGAACGCCTTGAATCAATCGCCACGGGGATCGTCTGGTTCGAACGCGGCGGTGCGCCGGACCGTCGTCATCGCTGAAGTGGCTGCTTCCGTCGTGCTCATTTGCGGCGCGGCGCTGCTGTTCAAGAGTCTGGCAAAACTTCAGCGAGTGGATCTTGGCGTTCGAATCGACCATGTCATTACGATGTCCACCGATCTTCCGTCGGCTGCGTACCCGTCGCCAGCCAGCGCCGCCCGATTTTATGAAGCCGTGGTTCAACGGCTGAAGGCTGTGCCCGGAGTGGAGCAGGCATCCGTCTCGCAGGGATTGCCGCTCCAAGGTGTGCAATGGGGCGAATATTTGAGCTTGCCCGGAGTGAAGGACTTTTTCCTGGTTCGATTGAAGCTTGTCGATCCCTGGTATTTTGGCACCCTACAAATTCCCTTGGAGTCCGGGAGCGGAATTTTAGATCGGGATCGCGCAGGTGCACCTCCCGTTGTCGTGATCAATGAGGAAGTAGCCCGGCAATTGTCGAATACATTCGGAATTCGAAATCCCATTGGGCGAACCGTCTCGATCGACGTGCCGGGCTACGGCCCAATCCCGGAGTCGCGGACAAAACTGCAGGTCGTGGGTGTGATTCGCAGCGAGCGCACCGCCGCATTGAATGCGCCGCCAGAGCTAGTAGCCTATTTACCTTTGGCCCAAGCGCCGCGGCAGGACATCAAACTGGTGGTTCGCACGCAGAGCGAACCGGCGTCGGTAATGCCTGGGATTCGGGAGGCGATGCGCGAGATCGATCCGCACCTGCCTCTGGGGGACGTGATGACAATGGAACAGGTGAAGCAGCAAAGCATACTCTGGGCGAGGCAACCCACCTGGGTGCTTGGCGCGTTCGCTGGGGTTGCGGCTCTGATGGCCGCACTGGGACTCTACGGCGTTCTGGCGCATGCGGTGACCGACCAGCGCCGCGAGATTGGCATCCGCATGGCCCTGGGCGCGCGGCGGGGCGACGTCGTATCGCTCACCTTGCGCAGCGCCCTCTCGATGCTCCTGGTAGGACTGGCCGGCGGACTGGCGGGAGCCTTTGCGCTGACGCGGGCGCTGAAGAGTCTCCTGTACGAAGTGTCCACGCTGGACCCGGCCGCAATCGCTCTGGCCTGCGTTCTAATGACTCTGGTCGGCCTACTGGCGGCCTTGATCCCGGCCAGCCGCGCGGCAGGAGTGGATCCAATGACGGTGCTTCGCGAGGAAGGCTGATGGGGATTAGCCCGCAGCCTGTAATGCCTGCTGCAGCTTTTCTGAGAAGTTCTCACCCGACTCCGACCATAGACGCCGGGTCTCCACCGGCAGCGCATCATCCAGGTCGTGCACCATCTTGAGCAGGCTTTTGATGTTGGACTGGATGGTTACTAAACTTCCGGGGATGTCCGGTTGCGGCAGGAAATGCGCGTCGATACCAAACTCGATCTCCAAGTGCGATTCGTCCTCGCGCTCAAACTCGGGACCGAAACAGACTAGCGCGGCGCGCGACGGCGTCAGCTTCCAATCGGCGTCGAACTGCCAGAGGTCCCACCAAGTTTCGAGCCTATAGCAGGAATCCGGGTTCGCGAAATCCTTGGCAGCCGCCAGCACCTGATCGATTTCAACCGGAGCGGACATCGGGATTTCGAGAACCGCCGGCTCGGTGATGTCCACCGGGATTACCTTGAACGTGGACGGGTTCTTCGCGAGCCGCGAGAACGGAAACAGTTTCAGCAGTTTCTCGTAGTAACGCAGCATGTTTTCTTCGGAATAATTTCGAAGCGTGTAGGTGAGATAAAGCTGGTCGGCCATCTGTTACCATCGTACTGACTTTACTTGCCTAAATCTCCGCTGCTTCCCATCTTTCTGATCGTATCCGTAGATGTTCTGGGGCTCACCATCATCTTGCCGCTGTTGCCTTTCTATGCGGAAAAATTCGGAGCGTCCCCCGCCGTGGTGGGCCTGTTGGTGTCCACCTACGCACTTTGCCAATTGGTCGCGGGACCGATACTCGGCCGATGGAGCGACCACACGGGACGCCGTCCGCTGCTGCTAGTCAGCCAGATTGGCACCTTCATCGGCTTCCTGATACTGGCCTATGCGAATGCCTTGTGGCTGATTTTCCTGTCGCGTGTCATTGACGGATTGACGGCCGGGAACTTGTCGCTGGCGCAAGCCTACATTTCGGACGTAACTAAGCCGGAGGATCGCGCCAAATCGTTCGCGCTGATCGGCATCGCGTTCGGAATGGGATTTCTGATTGGACCGGCGATTTCGGGATTCCTCTCACAATACAGCTACCAATATCCAATTTTCGCCGCTGCCGGGCTGTCGGCAACCAGCATCCTCGCAACCTATTTTCTGCTGCCCTCCGGCGCGCCCACCGCTGCCGACGGGACCACGCCACGCAAGTTCACGATCCTGGATTGGGGCAATTATCTGCGCTATTTTCGCGAGCCCGGCCTCGCGCCGCTGCTGTGGCAATTCCTCGCGTTCGCCCTGGCGTTTTCGATGTTCATGTCGGGCTTTCCGTTATTCGCGGAGCGGCGCTTCGCCTGGCATGGCCACGCGTTCGGCCCGAAGGAAGTCGGCTATGTCTACGCTTACCTGGGACTGCTCGGTGTGATTTTGCAAGGCGGATTCATTGGACGGCTAGTAAAGATTTTCGGCGAACCCAACCTGGTACGTGCCGGCTTCTTCTGTGGGATGGCGGGATTGGCCGCGCTCGGCTTTACTTACGGGGTTCCGTTGCTGCTTGTAGTAACGGCCGTAGCCTCCAGCGGAATGGGAGCGATCCGCCCGGCGTTGACTAGCCTGATCACGCAGAAAGCCGCGCGGTCCGAGCAAGGCGTAGTGCTGGGCTTGACGCAGTCGCTGAATTCGATTGCCGCGATTGCCGCGCCGGCAATTGGGGGGTTATTGATCGATCACTCGCTCCTGAGCGCTTGGGCGTTGCTGGCGGCGGGGATCAGTGCAGCGGCGCTGTTTCTTTAGGCTGCGAATGAACGCAAATAAACGCGAATAAGAAAAACTGTTTTATTTGCGTTCATTCGCGTTCATTCGCGGCCAAATTATTTTTCTGTCAGCGCGGCGACTCCTGGCAGCTCAATGCCCGCCAGGAATTCCAGGGACGCCCCGCCACCTGTCGACACGTGGGAGATCTTGTCAGTGACGCCCGCTGACTTGATGGCTTTTTCGGAATCGCCGCCGCCCACTACCGAAACTGCGCCTGACGATGCGACGGCTTTCGCGATGGCAACTGTGCCGCGATCGAAGGGGGGCTTTTCGAATACGCCCATCGGTCCATTCCAGATGATGGTTTTGGCTTTCGCGATTACGGCTGAGTAAGCTTCGATGGTGGCGGGGCCGATATCCACTGCCAAGGTGTCCTCGGGAATTTCGGTCACCACGCGCGAGTCGGCGCCTTCCTTCAATTCCTTGACCACAACGTGGTCCGTCGGGAGCAAGAGCTTCGTGCCGGCGCGCGCCAGCAGATCTTTCGCGAGGCTCAGCTTGTCGTCCTCCACCAACGATTTCCCGATGGCCTTCCCTTGGGCCTTCATGAACGTGTACGCCATCGCGCCGCCGATCAGAAGTTGATCCACCACCTTCATCAGATTTTCGATCACTTCGATTTTGTCGGAGACTTTGGCGCCGCCCAGAATCGCCACCGACGGGCGCTCCGGATTCTTGGTGACCTTGGTAAGATACTCGAGTTCCTTATCCATCAGTAGACCGGCGGCGGCCTGGGGAACAAATTGAATCATGCCCACCGTGGAGGCGTGCGCGCGATGCGCTGAACCGAACGCGTCGTTCACGTACACATCGCACAGGGAGGCCAGCTGCTTCGAGAATCCCGGATCGTTCTTCTCTTCTTCAGCGTGGTATCGGAGGTTTTCGAGCAACAGAACCTGACCGGCGGCCGGCCGCATCTTTTCCACTTCTGGACCGATGCAGTCCGGCGCCATCGCCACTGGCCTCGCCAACAATTCAGCTAGCCGCTTGCCCACAGGCTTGAGGCTCATCTCCGGATTGGGTTTGCCCTTAGGCCGCCCCAGGTGGCTGGCCAGAATCACGGCGGCGCCGCGATCCAGAGCATACTGAATGTTCGGAATCGAGGCCCGAATACGCTTGTCGCTGGTTATTTCCTGTCCGCCGGGAGCCAGCGGTACGTTGAAATCCACTCGGATGAATACGGTTTTGTTTTTGAGATCGAGATCACGAATTGATAGTTTGGGCATAAGATTAAAAAGGTTATGGGATGTGTTTTGTGGATGGTGGATTAGGCGACCAGCATCCCGTTGTGTTAGAAATTTGATCCTAGCAGATCGGTGCTCGCCGTGGCGTTGTGGTAGCCTTGTTGACGCTAGTAAAAATCCGAGGTAAAACGTGAAGCTAACTGTGCTCCTTTCAATTCTGATGGGCGCTGGCGTCGCACTCGCCCAGCAGCCGGATCAGCCTCCGAATGTCCGGCATGTCATTGGGCTCGAAACCATCAAGCGCAATGCCAACGGCCATCTGACCATCCAGAATGGCATCATGCAGTTCACCGCGAAAAAGCTGGAGGCCAAAGTGCCTGCATCATCCATAGAAGACGTCTTCGTCGGGACTGAGATGACGCAGAGCGGTGGAACGGCGGGCCGAGTGGTAAAGACCGCCGCGATGGCCGCGCCCTTCGGCAGCGGGAAGGCCCTGACATTGTTGATGCGGACCAAGGTGGATATTCTCACGGTGGTCTATCGGGGAGCGGACGGCGGAGTGCACGGCGTAATTTTTTCGCTTCCGAAAGGACTGGCTGAAACTACCCGGACCCAACTGGTGGCGGCCGGAGCGCACATGAGCGCCCCACAGACTGAGCTAAAGGAGCGGACCAAATGAAGATCGCATTGGGAGTAACTCTGATGCTGGCGGCGGCGGCCGCCATCCCCTCACAAACGCCCGCGCCAACTCCGAAACTCCACGCTTCCGCCATCCAAATTGACTTGGTCGAAGTTGGTGATGTTTCAATCCCCGCCGAGTTTCGCTATGCGATCTATGAACGCCTCATCGAACAGGTGCGCGAATCGCGTAAATTTGAGAAGGTTTTCCGCAGCGGCGATAAAGCTGCGAAGAACGTCCCGGACCTGGTCACGCTGCACACTTCGGTGGAAGCCTTTACAGAAGGCAGCCAGATGAAACGTGAGCTGGTTCCCGTCGCGATGGGCAGCACCAAGGTGGACGTCACCACGCAGGTGACCGATAAGGACGGAAAGAAGCTTTTGGACCAGAAGGTAGCCGGCAAGGTGCGAATCTTCGGCGAAAACCTGGGCGCCACCAACGACCTTGCCAAGCGGATTACGAAGTTGCTGGTCGCGAGCTTCTAAAGCATACATACACCACCGCGCCCGCCGCTAGCGTCGCTCCGCTGATCAAAATCTGGGTTTGCGTGCTGCCCATTAATAACCACACGGAAATCGCCAAGGCGGCAATCGGAATAATCGGCCCACCAGGAACCATGAACCAACGCTCGGCATCGGGCATTTTGCGGCGCAGCACCGGCAATGCCGCGCTGGTTGACATATAAGTGAGCAGCCGCGCGATGGCGCTAATGGCCGCAAGTGATGCAAAACCGCTGTACATCGCGCAGGCACAACCGAGCAACGCCGTCGCGAGGATGGCCACGTAGGGTGTTCTGAAACGCGAATGCACGCGAGCGAAAATCCGCGGAAGCTGCCCGGCTTCCGCCATCGCGAACAGGATGCGGGGCGTCACCAGCATGAGTGCGCTGTTGGTGCCTGTAGTGGAAAAGACCGCTCCGGCCGTCAGCAAGATGCCGCCGAGAGGTCCAAGAAAGCTGCGGCTGGCCGATGCCAGCGGCGTTGGCGACAGTGCCAGATCGGGCAGCGTGCCTTGCGCCACGAATTGAATCAGTACATAAAGAACGGCTACGAACGCGATCGCGGTGAGTAGCGCGATGGGAACATTCCGCCGCGGACGAATTACCTCTTCTCCTGGAACCACTGCGAATTCGAATCCGCCGTAAGCAAAAATCAGCAGTAGGCTAGCTTGCCTGAGCGCCGTAGGTTGGGGGATGGTCCAAGCCGACGGCCGGTGCGGATTGAGAAAAAACAGTCCCGCGACAACGAAAATCAGCAGCGGCGCGAGCTTGGAAACGGTCAGCAGATTGACGGTCCAGGTGCCATACTGCACGCCACGATAGTTGATGATGGTCAACACAACAATGGCTCCCACGATCACCATCACGCGGCCCGCGCCCGCGCCGGCCCAAGGCCAGAAGAATCCGAGATAGCTGGCGAAAGCGTTGCTGATGGCGGCCATCGCGGTGAGCCGGGCGAGCAGCATCATCCAACCAATCTCGAATCCGACGAACTCGCCGAAAGCCGCATGCGCGTAGAGGTAGGGTCCACCGGAGCGGTCAAACAGCGCGCCCACCTCGGCGAAGCACAGGATGATTAGCGCAGCCGCCAATCCGGCCGCGAGATATGCCGACAGGCCGGCCGGACCCAGAAGTTTCGAAACCTGCGCGGGCAATACGAAGATCCCGGAACCCACCATGCCGTTCACGGCGATGGCCGTGAGGCTGAGTAAGCCGACGGCTCGAATCAACTGGGGGCGCGGGGCTGTCACGGAGTAGGAGCCAGTGACGAGTCTATCTCAATCGCCGCATCATTATCTTTATCCAATCGATCCAATCTTTTGATAGCCGTTTATACAATCCTTATCTGCTGCTTATGACTTCCTTACGGCCCGTGCCCTATCCTCAAGTCGTCGTGGCAAGGATTCCATTCATTGCGTCGGCCGGGCTGTTCGCCGCAGTAGCGTCGCTGAAGGCCGGGAATCCCTGCAGTCTCAACGGGATCACTCGAAACGCAGAGGGGCAGCCGCTCGCCGATGTGCAGATTACCGTGCGCGCCGCCGCCGGAACGGGCCATCGTACCGTGACAAGCGCTAGCGACGGCGCCTTCTGCGTAGCAGACCTCCAACCAGGGAAGTACGAGTTAACCGCGAAGGCGGAAGGGCTGGGCAGCTCCGCGACAAGCGTGGACGTATCTGACCCTCCGGGTGCACCCATGGACGTGGCCGTCCCCGCAACTGCGCCGGCGAATACCGGTCTCAGCGGCGGATTTTTCAAGCGGTTTATCCAGGCCTATGCGAACGATTGGAAGGGCACCACTCCCGGTGGACCCGAACCCGCCTATCGCGGATATCCAGCGCCGGTAAGCGGTCCGCCGTTTCCGTTCACAGTGTGGCCTTACGGTGGATCGGTAACTCTTGGACAACCTTGGACGCAGTCCGGTCCGCTCATGCAAGCGATATGGAGCGGCTCGGAAGGCGATTGGTGGAAGCGCAGCGGCATTCAGATTTACGGGTGGTTGAACGGCGGCATGAATGTCAGCACGTCCCAGAAGCACGGCTATTCAACGTATCCGGAAGCCTATGCCGAACGCGGCAACACTCCTGAGCTGGATCAGGAGGTTCTATACATCGAGCGCCAGCCGGATACAGTGCAGACCGATCATGTCGATTGGGGATTTCGCCTCTCCGGACTGTACGGAATCGATTATCGCTTCACCACGGCCGAAGGATACTTCAGCCATCAGCTGCTCGGCAAGAATCTGGAGAACGGATTCGATCTGCCGATGGCGTATTTCGATCTGTATGTCCCGGTTGCGCAAGGGATGGACATCCGCATTGGACGCTACATTTCGCTTCCCGATATCGAAGCGCAGCTCGCTCCGAACAACTACACCTACAGCCACTCACTGCTCTACACCTTCGATGCGTACACGCAAACCGGGATCAACGTGACGACGAAGTTCAGCGATCACTGGCTGTTTCAAATCGGTTTGTCGCCCGGCAACGACGTGGCGCCGTGGGCCACACGGGACGCGCAGCTCACGCTCAACACTTGCCTCGGCTATAGCTGGCGCACGGGTCTCGATAATATTTACGTTTGCGACAACTCACTCAACAAGGGCAACTACGCCTATAACAATCTACAAGCGTTCTATTTCACCTGGTATCACAAGTTCAGCAAGGACGGTGCGTGGCACACAGCGACTGAATCCTGGTATCAGTACGAGAAGAAGACGCCGAACGTAAACAATCCGTCAGCCGCGAGTTTGATAGAGGTGAATGCGAACGGCGCATTTTGCGCGCTGGCTACCCAGGTCACCTGCTACGCGCCGGAGTACGCCATCGTGAATTACGTGGAGAAGCAGCTTTCCAAGCACGACTATCTGACGATCCGGAATGAATATTTCGACGATCTGGTGGGGCAGCGGACCGGCTTCAAGACTCCCTACACCGAGCACCTGCTCGGTTGGGGCCATTGGGTGGGGAGCACGGTGCTATTCCGGCCAGAACTCAGATGGGAGCACTCTTACGCCCTGCCCGTATACGACAACGGCACGCGCCACAGCCAGCTCACCTTCGCATCCGACGTGATCTTCTTCTTTTAGGCAGGATCTGATAGCCTACAAGGCTTGGGCACCAGCCGCCGCAAGTACGAAGCTTTGGAGTTAGTGGAACCCAAGGCGTGTCCCCACTGTGGATCCATCGACACTCGCTTGTCGCGTCGCGCCAGCGGGATTCTGAGGCAGGTGCTGCCGATCTTCAATCTCGCGCGATACCGCTGCCGGAACTGCAAGCGATTGTTCGTGGGAAGGAATTAGTCCCCGCGCTCAGGCCTGGGGCTCAGTGCGTTAAGGAACCCGATCGCGATGCCATATTGTCCCGTGTAGTAAGTGGACCAGACCAGGAAATCGCGATAGGGAACCGGCGTCTTGAATTTATTTATTGCGAGGAGCGAGTCGGAAATAAGAAAGAGAATTGCGCCCACCGCGACCCAAGGATTCTCGAAGCGCCCGAGGATCGCCGCAATCACCATTGCGGTAATCGCGCACATGTAAATCGCCACCGGAACAATCAGGTCTCCGAGACTCGGCAGCAGCCACCCCGATACAGCGGCACTACACAACAGCACCAATATCGCGAGCAGCACCCGTGGCCCGCCGAGCGGCACCATCCGTCGCCGGTCTCGAATGAAGACGGAGATATAAACCAGATGCGCCACCAGAAACGAGCCGAGCCCAAAGACGAACAGGCCCGCGGGATCAAGATCCAGCAGAACATCTCCCAGCGTAGAGAGAGCCAAGGCTGCGCCCAGCATCGGACTACCCGCGAAGAAGGCCAGCAACGCCAGCGGTCCAACGGACAACCCCTTGACGACAACGCTTCCCGTATAGGGCTGCCAGGGCTGAGTGACCAGATAGAGAAAGCCACACACGATGGACAACCAACGCAAGATTTCAGGAGGCATGCAGGGCTCCGCGCAGCAGCTCAGCGATTCTGGCACAATCGCGCTCGATCTCCCGCTTACGCTCATCCAGAACAATCGGCGTGTGCCGGCGGCCATCCGCCGCTTGGCGCTCCGCGATTTCGAGTGGCATGAATCCCTGGCGCGAGCTGCGATCGAGATCCAGGCCTTCCGAGATCAGCCACTCCAAAATATCGATCCGTCCCCAGATGCAAGCGGCGTGGGCAACGGAGCCCCACTCCTGCTCGCGCGTTAGCACGGACCGGTCTGCTGCGGCGAAGGCCTGCAAGCGGTCGAGCTTTCCGAATGCGGCGGCTTCAAAAGGTGTAATAACGGCGCCTTGCGAGAGCAGAAAATCCACGATGGCTTGCCGGCCCTTCTCGTTGGCCCAGGCTGCCGGCGTCATTCCGAACTCGTCGTCGCGGATGTCCAACGCGGCGCCGTTTTCGAGCAGCCAGCGCACTGCGTCCAACTGGCCCTCAAGGGCGGCTACATGCAGCGCCGCGGCACCGTCATTCCGGATGTTCACCAGTTCTGGGTGAAGGCTAAGCGCGTCCAAATCGCCATCCTTGGCGGCGCGCATAAACTCCTCGATCACTCCATCAGCGTAGCAGTAAGCCGCTCAGCGCCAAGGGACAGCGTACTAAGTGAAGAGGCCCAGTTCCTAAGCGTGCTGGTATTTGCCTTCGCCCTGGTTCACATGGCTCCAACTGAGCTCGGCCAGATAAAGCTGGTTGCCGTCAGGATCCAGGAACCCGATAAACTTACCGGCCTTGCTATCGTTGACCTCTCCTTGGAACCGCAGTCCTTTGGCGCTCAGCGTTTTCATGGCATCTTCGATGGGGCCGTTCAGCTCAAGCCCAATCGACATCGAGCCTTTCCGCCCGGCCGGCATCTCCGCCGACGCCGGATGCAATCCAATGGTCAGCCCCTTGCCCGCTTCCACCGACGCCCAATTGTCGGCGAAGCGATACGCCAGCTTCAAACCCAGCACCTCCGTGTAGAAGCGCACTGCGCGATCCATGTTCGAAACGTAGACCGTAACGTTGCCGCTCGCAAACATAATTTCCTCCCGCTTCTAGCATCCGGCAAACAGTGCGAGGATGGAAAGAGCCATTTTGCATTTCGAAGGTACCACTTTCGAGCTGGACCCGGCCTCCCGCCGGCCGCTGTACCTGCAGCTCCGCGACGCGCTGCGCCGCCTTATCCAAAATCACAGCTTGCCGCCCGGTGCGAAACTGCCCTCCACACGCGCGCTGGCAAAGAATCTGGCTGTCTCGCGCAACACAGTGGTGAACGCGTATGAAGCGCTGGCCGCGGACGGCCTGGTAACTGGCGCCATCGGATCGGGCACGCGCGTCGCCACCACCGTTCGCCGGCGCCGGCTGGATCTAAAGAGCGTTCTGCGGGAATCGCACTTCCCCACCGATCCGGTTCCCATGTGCGACCCCGATGGCAATCTCCTGCTGATAATCGGCGGCACGGTGTAACGTAGAAGTATCCTCGTTGACAAATATGGGACCGTTACCGAGCGGTAGCGCGGAAAAGGCCGCCCCGAGCTCACGGGATGCGATCCTGGAGAAGCTGCGTGAAAGAATTGTCGGCTTCGCGGCATCCAGATTACAGAGGGACGCTGCCGAGGATCTTGCCCAGGAAGTTTTGATTCTGCTGCACCAGAAATATAGGCACCTCGAACGGCTGGAGGATCTCCTGCCGCTTTCGCTACAAATCGTAAGATTCAAGATGATGGCTTTCCGGCGAAAAACGCAGAGGCGCGGAGAGTACACGCAAGTTCCGGTGGATGAGATCCAGGTTCCGGATGGCGCCGCTGATCCGTTGGCCGCGGCCGAGCAGCGTGAGACGAAGGAAAGGCTGCTAGCGGCCGTAGGAAAAATGGGCGAGCGCTGCCGGAAATTGTTCGCGTTGAAACTAGAGGGCAAAAGCTACTCGGAGATTCAGGCCATCTTAGGCGCGGAGTCCATCAATACTGTTTACACCTGGGATTTTCGCTGCCGGAAGCAGCTCATGGAATTGATGGGTGGCAGTTGGGAGGCGGGTAAATGACGCACGACGAGATTCGCAAACTCCTCGGCGGCTATGCCACCAACAGCCTCACGGACACAGAGCGCCAGGCTTTGTTTGAAGCAGCGCTCGAAGATCAGGAATTGTTCAATGCGTTGCATCAGGAGCAGGCCCTGAAGGAACTGCTGGCGGATCCGCTGTCGCGCGCCGAAATTCGCCAGGCCTTGGAAAAGCCGCGCGCGGCGCGGCCCCACTGGTGGATCTGGACGGCGGCGGCCAGCGCAGTTGCTGCTGCGGTTATAGTGGCCTTGATTATTCGTCCGCGCCCGCCTGAGCCAATACAACAGTACGCGTCCGTCCAGACCGGCAAGCCTACTACCGTGCAGCCCAACGACAGGGTCGAAAGGGACGCGAAGGCAGTGCCCGCACCCGTCCGTGCACGGGCTTCCGCTGGAAAGCCCACAGTGCGTGCGCGATCGTCCTTAGCTCAGAACGAGCGCAAGGACGAGCTCCAATCGGCAACCGTTCCAGCTGCTCCAACCGCTCCGCCTCCGGCCGTGCTGACTGGCTCCCAACAAGCTGGGTTGCAGGCTCCACGTCCCAATGCGATCCCGAGCCAAAGCCGTGCCGCCAACGCCAACGGTCTGAACCAGCAGTCCGCAGACCAGGCCGCGAATTCCATTCGCGATCAGGAGCAAAACCAAGCAAGTCCCGCGCAGGCGAGCGGAGCCGTGGGCGGCCTGATATCCAAGTCCGAATTCATGCCGGTGCGATATACGCTCCTCAAACGGGACGCGGACGGAACCTATCGCCGGCTCCCGCCGGACGCAGGGCTCAAGGCGGGCGACGCGGTCCGAGTTATGGTGACGCCGATGAGCTCAGGTTATCTGTCTCTTTCACGCCGGGATGCCTCCGGCGAATGGACGCGAGTGTTTCCGCAAGCAGGTCCGGGAATCGCCGTCACCGCGAACACCGATTTCATAATTCCGGACTCACCCATCGACGTCACGGATACTGACCAGACCTTGCGCCTCACGCTTCAGCCATCCTTGCTGGACGCAGGCGCGAAACTCAGGACATCGCAGCTAAAAAAAGAGCTGACCGCGGCCGCGCCGTTCGTAGTAGATCTCACTATCGGGCCGAAGAAAGTTCCGTAAGGAAGCTGCTCAGAGCATTTGTGAATTCGATAAACTGGACGCTCAGCTAGAGTTTCATATTCCCGAGTACCAAGTTATCGCCTTGCTTTCGCTGGCGCAATACCTGGTAGGGGATTTCAACATGGACCCATTTCGAAGCCGGTATGATCGGAGCAGTAGGGCTCCATGCGGTTATGTCGCGACGGATTGCGGCGCGCGAGGTCCGAACTGTTCAGAGCTTGCGGAGAGGTTCGATTCCAGTCACGTGAAGATTGTCACGGCTCTCGCCGATCGCTCACTCGTGCGGCCAGATGGTCGACCGGATGCTAGGGCCTACTCGGATCACCTGCCCGTGATCTTCGAGCTGGAGTTTTGAAAGGAGAGCCAAATGCAAGCAACGGATTTTTGGGGTGAAATTGGAACGAGCGCCGCGAGAACGCCCTCGTCGATCATGCGTGAACAAGCCGCGGCGCTCGGGCCAAAGATCCAGCACTTAGTCGAAGCCAAGGTGGAAACCCGAAGCTATGGCCAATCCATCGTCCACTCCTTCGACATCGTTGTTCCCGCGCTAGACGGCTACACATACCGGCTGTTCGAAATTGAACACGATCCCCATTTGTATCCGCTCAGCGTAAGAGGCGAGGACTTGGAGATCGCGACCGAAATGCAATTTACAGCGTGGCTGCGTAAGCAGCTTTCCTCGGAACAAACGCGCAGGGTCGTCAGTAACCTGCTGGCGCAAGTGCAGAGCTAACGTGCTAGGAAACCGCCTCGAGCTGCTCTAAAAGACTCACAATTCGCCCCGCCACTTCCGTCTTCCCCCCGAAGCGCAGCTCATTGTACGCCGCAGTCAATTCCACCACCAATTTGGAAATGACCGGCTCCTGCAAAACACGCGCGAATTCGGAGGGTGTCACCCACGCTGGTTTTTCGATGCCGCGCTTGCGCAGCACCTTCAGCATCCGGTGGTAGAGCAGGGTGGCGTCGGACGCCTCGGCTTCGCCGCGCTGGACTTTCAGAACCTGTTGCCGCGATTTCCACCAGCGCCACCAATCGCGCCCGAATAACTGCAGCATGATGGCGGCAATAGCCATGCCGAAGAGAACAGCTCCGTAGCGCAGCACGAAACTCGACGTTTGGCGATATCCCCGGCTCAGCGCCGGCCCCACGCCATCGAACCAATTCAGCCCCACGTGACGGCTGGATTCTCCTACTCGCGAGGCCAGTTGCAATTGGCGGTCGAGGTTGTAATTGAGCACCCAATCCTGCCAAAAGACTTCGGCGGCGTCGGCATAAAACCCCAGACGCGTCCAGACTGAAAGTCGCAACGCATTGGGATCCGGGGGAGTTGGATCGAAAGTGGTCCAGCCACGATGCGGCAGCCACGCCTCCACCCAACTATGCGCGTCCGAGCTACGGATTAATTGCGAACCGCTGATGGGATTGTAAATCCCGCTTTGAAAACCCGTCACCACGCGCGAAGGAATCCCGAGTGTGCGCAGCATAACCGCCATGGAAGACGCAAAATATTCGCAGTGGCCCTTCTTGCGCCGGAACAGGAAATAGGCCAGCGGATCGGAGGGTTCAAATTGCGGAAGCTCGAGCGTATAGCCGTAGTGCGTTCTTAAGTATTTTTCCACCAGCCGGGCTTCGCCAGCAGGTGAAAACTCGCTCTTCGTGATTTCATGCGCCAACTCGCCCACGCGCGGATCGATGCGCGGGAGTTGCAAATAGATGCCGCGCCATTCGCGCGTCAAGGGCTCCACGAATTCGCCGGCGGTATCCAGTTCCGGAGAAGACAGCTCCAGACGGCTGTACACCTGGTACCAGATGTTGTGAGCATCGCTCAAGCGCACCCGGTAGTTGTCCAGGGAATTTCGAAACACCAGCGAGTCAATTCTCAAATACTGGGGCGTGCCGGCGAAGAACAGCGTATCGCCGCTCACTTCATCCAGGTGGACCGCGTAGGAGATGTGACGAATGCCTTCAGGCCGGCGCGGCGGATCGGGGTCCAGCACCAGCAGCCCGGCCTGATCCGGTCGCAGCATCTGAGGGGGAGCGGGAGGAACGAACCAAGTGCGTCCATCGAATTCCGAGAGTGCCGCGCCGCGCCATTTCAGCGGCAGGTTCCGATCCTCCGGATGATCCATCTTGATGTGCATCACCGGCGTATTGTCACGCTTGAGTTCGCCGATCTCGCCCAAAGTTACGCGGGTAGAGAAGCCGGTCAGACGATCGCGCCGCGACACCAGGTGTTGGAAAGCCGCGCGCGCGGTTCGGGGCAGAAAGAAAAACAATCCCGCGGTAATTGCGAGGATGGCGACGGAAATGAATAGGGACCCGGCGGTGAGGCGGAGCCAGAGCCCGCGGCCTGAGAATTTAGCTACCGCGCCACGCTTGTGTGCGGATTGCCGGATTTCGCCGCTGGCGAAAGTGGCCACTCCCAGCACCAGAAATAGCAACAGAAATCCAAAGAAGTTGACACGCGAAGATAGAATGCAGGCCGCCAGCAATTCCAGAAAAGCAATCACCTTCAGAAACAGGTAGTCGCGGTTGGTGTGCCCGGTCAGGATTTTTACTACGGCCACAAAGAACACCAGATGAACTGCCGAGGGGATGAAAGACTCGGAGATGAAGAAATAATCCACCGGATAAAACCCGACGTATGCCAGAGTAACCACGGTGACAACGCCGGCAGGTAATTCCAGGCGCAGCAACCCGGCGGCAATCAGCGCTCTCACCATGAGCGCCATGGCGGTGATCACCGTGGTGGGGGTGTCCAGATAGCCGGAGCCCACTACCGCCAGGAAACCGCTGGCCAGCAGACCCAACAACGCGAATTCGAAGAATCTGTCCGCCGGCGATATTGGAGCGGCGGAATCGGGCGGCATAATCTTATTCTAAACCTCGTGCGATTGCTATTATGAGAACACTGGAGGAATATTGAGCTCGGTTACTGCTGTGCCCGAAGTTCCAGTTGTGGACGTAGAAAAGCGCCGGCGCGCCGCGCTGATCGTAATCGCGTGCACGCTGATCATCGGAGCGGCTCAATACCTGATCAAGCTGGGCGCCAATCAGTTGGCCGCTCAACAGCACTCCGTCCACTCCGGCTCGGTAAGCCTTCAGGCAGCCGTCATGGGTATTTTCACCAATCCCGCCATTTTCAGCGGTTACTGTCTGTATGGTATCTTCACGGTTCTTTTCGTCTTTGCACTTCGACACGGTGAACTATCCATTCTGTACCCGCTCATTTCGCTCGGCTATGTTTGGGTCGCGATTATTGGAGTGTTAGCATTTCACGAGGCCATGAACCCGCTCAAGCTCACCGGCATTGCAATCATCATGGCGGGCGTGACGGTTCTTGGCCGTGGGAGCACCAAGTGACTACGCCGATTTCGTCCATAGCGCTGGTGCTGGTGGGAGCCGTAATCGGATCGTTTGGCGCGATATTCCTCAAATGGGGCGCGCACGCGCTAAGCCGGAGCTGGACCAGCATTGTCTACAACTGGAAATTGGCGGTCGGCATTGCAACCTACCTGTTGTCCTCGGTTCTGTTCGTGAAAGGCATGACCAATGGCGAACTGTCGGTTCTGTTTCCTATGGTCTCTGTAGGATACATCTGCACGCTGTTGTGGTCGCACCTGTTCTTTCAGGAACGCATAACCAGGGCGAAATTGGCCGGCGTGGGCTTGATCCTGATCGGAATTGTTTTTCTAGGCTTCGGCAACGCGGCGCGCTGACCGAAACTTCCCGACGCGCTGCGGCGTCGAAGCTCTAAGGATTTCAGTCCGGCATAAGAGCGCGTAATGAAGAAAGTTTTAGCTTCGTTGGCCTTGATTGTCTTGCCGGTGTCGGCGCAGTACACGGGGCTAGTCACCACGCGGGATGGTAACCAGCTCTATTTTTCCTCATCGCTGCGCTTGCGCGGAACCGCCGAAGTGGATTCTCCAAAGATCTTCCGCTATTCGACAGGTTTCGAGCTGATTCAGCAGCCGGCTGCTTCATGGCAAGCGCTAATGGAACCCCAGGTCAGCGCGGACGGGACAATCGCCGGCTACACCAACAGTTCAGCCGGCGAGTGTATCGAATGGTTTTGCATGGGTGCGCCGCCCCCTGAATTTGGAGTGATTACCGGCGTCCAAATCCCGCACAACCCCTTGCCGGCTCTGCATGGCAGATTGCGCCTGGCGCGCGATGGCAGGTATGCGATGATTTGCCGTGTAGACATTGGTGACCTGGTAGACCCACAGCTGATCGATCTGGGAACGGGCGAGGTAACAGACCTGAAAGGACTCAATGCGCTCGGCGACGGCCTTGAGACGCTGGGCGATACCACAGGGGGCGGCCCGATCGTTCTCCTGGTGGATCAATCATCGAACCCGCTGCTTTATCACCAGGGAAAAACCACGCGGCTGCATTTCTCCCACGCGGCTATCCTGGCCCGAATGAATTCCGATGCCACGGTGATCGTATATGAAGCGGCGGATCCGGGTGGCAAATATGAGCTCATTGCGCACCGCGTTGGAACGCGAGCGGAACAAATTTTGCAAGTGGGTCCGCCAGTTCCGGCCAACCCTCCCAATGGCACTCCTTCTTATTTCCAGCCCTGGATGAGCGATGACGGATCGTCGGTGCTGTTCCTCACAGTCGACGCGTCGGGTCATCAGCAGGTTTTTTACGAAGCCACCAATGGGTCGGGAGAACGCGCGCTCACCAATTTGACAAGCGTTCCCGAGGGTGTGAGTGCCGCGACGTTGTCGGGCGACGGAACTATCGCCTACGCCTCCACACCGGATGGCAGAATTCTCCGCATCTCAGTTCCAAGCGGCAACATGGGCGAACTGGCCGGGCGCACGCCGCAGTTGACTCAACTACAGAATTCCGCCGTTGGTTCAGTGAATTGGATTTCGGGCACCGCGCTCTCGGATGGCGGCGACACGCTTCCGCGGGTCCTGGTGGGAGAGCTCTCAGCTCCCGTTATTTCGGCCGAGTCTACGCTAATGAAATTTCAGATTCCTTGGGAGGTCCGCACCGGCGTGCCGTCCGAGATCCGGTTACAGTATGGTACTCCGCCTCCGTTTGAATCAGTCCTGACGTTTACCGCGGCCGCGATTAACGGAAATTTCTTGAGCCCGCTCGCGAATCCGTTTTCCGCGGCACTTCTCGGCTTGCACCACGATTTCCACTCGCTGGTAACTTCCTCCGATCCGGCGCTTCCCGGGGAAATCATCCACTTTTACCTCACCGGACTCGGGCCTGTAACACCAGCTGTCGCCACGGGAGAAAGGACGCCGGCATCCGGGCCGCTGCATCGAGTGGTCTATCCGCCGGTCTTCTGCACAGTGACAAACATAGCTCCAACCGGCACGGCGTACCTCGATGCACCTTTACCCTTCCTGGGACTGGCTCCTGGATATATCGGCCTATACCAGATGGACCTTCAAGTTCCTCAAGGTCTGGTGAACGCCGATTCGCCGCTAAGCTGCGCATTCCGCATTCTCGAAGGCGGCGGCTATCAAGTAGCGGCGGTGGACCTGTACGTCCAGGTCCCGTAGGAACACTCGGGCCTATTTTCGCGCCAGCACCGGCTGCGCGGCACCTGGCGGACCGCCCGGCGGGACTTCAGGCGGCGGAATCTTCTTCGGACGCGCGTCCAGCTTGGTCAGAATCAAATCCTCTTTCGCCTTTTGGAACTTCGGCGTGCCGGGTTTAGCTCCAGTAGCCAGTACATCGCGCTCGGTAACTTCCTGGGCGCTGGGCAGATACTTCTGCAGATAATTCCGGATACGATCGTGCACAATGCGCTCGGAAGAGTGCGCCAGCAAAAACAGGATCTGCTCGCCAGGGGCCTTGGACAAGGCCAGATAAACATGCGACGGTTTCTGGAGCTTGGCCGATTTCAGATCTTTCTCCAGCTTCTTGGAGTTGGCTTCCAGCTTCTGCCACTGCTCCACTTCGCGCTTGGTCAGACCGATGCCCTTCACAAACTCAGCGCGCTCCTTGGCCGATAGCTTTTCGCCCAGGAAATACAGGAACAGCCCGACGTTGTCCAGGTGCATGTCGACGCCGAAGGGAACCATCTGTTTGGCCTTCTGCAGTTTCTGCAGACCTGCCGTATTAACCTTGGCGCCTTCCAGCGCTTTCGAGTAGAGATGCAGCAGTTTTTCTTCTTCGAGCACCCGTATTATGTCGGCGCAGTTCGGCTCGTTGGCGGTATGCCGCAGTTCGTCCAGTAGAGCTTGCTGCGGGATGCGCGTTTCCAGTTGGGCCTCACGCGCATTGTCATACTGCATTTTGGTCCGCTCATCAATGTTGAAACCCAGCCGCACCTTGAAGCGCAGCACCCGCAGCAGACGGGCCGGATCGTCATAGAGCGTGTAGTTGCTCACCGCCCGCAATTCCTTGCGTTCCAGGTCACCGACGCCGTTGGTGGGATCCAGCAGCAATCCGCGCGAAGCCGGATTCAGCGATAGCGCAATGGAGTTAATGGTAAAATCGCGCCCGCGCAAATCTTCGTGCAGCGTGGCTGGCTTCACGATGGGCTTTTCGCCCGGCTTGGGGTACTTTTCCTGGCGCGCCATTCCGATGGTGGCATGCACGCCGCCCGGGAAAGCCATCTGGACAAGTTTGCGATTTTCATCCGTCGCCAATATCTTCCCGCCCGCCTTTTTGGTGACGGCCTGGGCCAGCTTAATTGCATTTCCCTCCACCGTGAAATCAATTTCCAGGATGGGAAAGCCGCCCAGCATATCGCGCATCGCGCCACCGGTGAGAAAAATATTGGTGTTGGCTTGAGCAGCAGCAGTCTGAAATTCACTCACCACCCGGCTCTGGTCAGAGCTGAGGTGGCTTTCGAGCATGAACATGTAATCGCTCATCGATTCACTCTCTTGATTTGGTTCATCCGATTCCGCATCAGGCCCGGGGATGATGCTCGTCCACGGTTTTCCTCAACCGGGACCGCATGACATGGGTATAAATCTGCGTGGTCGAGATGTCGGTGTGCCCCAACATGGTTTGCACGCTTCGCAGGTCCGCTCCGCCCTCCAACAAATGCGTGGCGAAGGTGTGCCGGAGCACGTGCGGCGTGAGGTTATGGAAAATCCCAGCCTTCTTTCCGTACCCCGCCAGCAGCTTCCAGAAAGCCTGCCGGGTCATGGCAGCGCCGCGATTGGTGACGAATAAAGAAGGGCTGGCACGGCCCTTCAACAAGCGCGGCCGGCCACTCCCGAGATAGGCGTCCACGGCCCGAAGCGCAGCCTGGCCCACCGGAACAATACGATGCTTGTTTCCCTTTCCAACCACGCGGACAAAACCGAGGTCCCGTTCGAGGTCGGTCACCCGCACCCGGCACAGCTCAGAAACCCGAAGTCCAGTGGCATAGAGGAACTCCAGCATCGCCCCATCGCGCAATCCTTGCGGATGGTTTCGATCCGGCGAGGCCATTAAATCATTCAACTGCTGTTTATTAAGATACTTAGGAAGACTCTGCCAGTGCTTTGGCGGGGCCAGCAGCGCGGTGGGATCGGAATCCACCGTGCCTTGCTCCATTAGGAACCTAAAAAAATTGCGAAGCGTGGTTACATGGCGCGCGATTGACCGGCTGCTCATGCCGCTCTGGTAAAGCGTATCGACGTGACGATGGACAACACTCGGGTCATCCAGCCCGTCTGTGGGCTGTAACGAACCAGTAAACCGTTTTAAATCAAGGTTGTAGGCTTCCACGGTAGCGCTCGATAGCCCCTTCTCGATTCGACAGAAATCGAGAAACGAACCCACTTGAGCCGATATTGATGCAACGTAGCGCATCGTGCCAATGATACAATACTCGGGAAATTGTTTGGAAGAAAAGTACAACGTTAGGAGTGATTTGGGGGGTTCAACCAACAAAAAAGTGCTGGTTTCGCGCTTCGACCGCGAAGCTGCTTCGGGCTTTGTGAACCCGCAAAGCTATTTGCTGGCGGAGGGGCTGGAGTTATTGAGCCAAGCCGGAGCCGTAAGCGTGATCCCCTATGAAGAGATAAAACTCGTTTGTTTTGTTAGAGATTTCCATCAAGGCGAACCGCGTAAGGAGCTACGCCTCTTCACTACACGGCCAAAAATGGAAGGCCTTTGGATTCGGATGCGCTTCCGCGACGGCGACGCCATGGACGGAGTGCTAGCCAATAATCTTCTGCAGTTCGATCCTTACGGTTTTTCGGTGATTCCTCCCGATCCTGGCTTCCAGAATCAGCGCGTATTTGTCCCCAAGGCGGCTCTGTCGGCAATTCAGGTTTTGGGCGTGGTAGGGAGCCCGTTGCGGATGAAGAAGGCGAAGCCGGTGCCGAAGGAACAGTTGGAGATGTTTGGAAAGACGGGCGAGCAGTAGGCGGCGCGGCTATTCGTTCCGTAGGGCACGCAGCGGATCCAGCCCAGCGGCTCGCCGTGCCGGGATATAGCTTGCGACTGCGCTTACCGCGAGCAACACCAGCGGAACAAGCGCGTACACGGCACGCGACGAAACGTCGAGGCCGGGAAAGCCGGCGGAGAGCATTGGAATTGCGGCCGCTGTAAGCGCTCCGCCGAGCGCGACGCCAGAGCTAGCGAGAATCAGCCCACGGCGCTCCACCAGCCATACTACATCGCGCTGCCGGGCGCCGACGGCCACGCGTATGCCAAACTCCTTGACGCGACGGCTTACCGTGTAGGCGACTAAGCCATAAAGCCCGGTGGTAGCGAGCGCCAGACCGATGAATCCCATGGTCCCCACCATTTGGAAAAACTGCAGCCACGTATCCGTGACGCGGCTTTCGTAAAGTGTCGCTACGGTCCGCAGGTTGTAGACCGGCACGTTGCCGTCGATCGATCGAACGGCATCGCGCAACGGCTTAGCCAGCGCACTCGGCTCGTCCACCGATTGTACGATCAACGTCATCCTGGACCGGGGGTTCTGCGCGTACGGCAGGTACACGTACGGCGCAAGCGCTTCGTTCACAGCCAGATAGTGGCCGTTCTTGGCCACGCCGACGATCTCGGAAGCCGGGCCATTGGCGCTGTCCAGCCGGATGCGCTTTCCAATCGGATCCTGGCCTGGCCAGTAGGTCTTTGCAAACTGCTGGTTGACAATTGCCACGCGGCGCGACTCAAGACGGTCGTCATCGGTGAAAGCGCGTCCGCGTTTGATCTCGATATTCAGGGTGCTGAAATAAGCGGCATCCACAGTGGCGCCGAACTCGATCTCCTTCTCACGCCCTTTCGGAAATTGGTATCCCTCCGGCGCGATGGTGACAATGGTCTGAGAGGGAGATAGCGGCACGGCCTCCGTCATCGCCACCCCCGCCACTCCGGGCATGGTGCGAACGCGATCTACCAGCCGGCGGTAGAAGGCCCGGATTTGTTCGGGCGAATAATGCAGCACGGCGGGCGCGGTATCCAAGCTGATCAAGTGATCCGTGCGGAACTCGGGCGGCATCACCAGCATGTTCCGGAAGCCAGCGAGAAACATGCCGGCGGCGATCAGCACCACCATGGCGAGCGCCACTTGGCCGGCTACCAGCGCATCGCGGCCGAATGTTCGCCCTTTGCCGGACGCGCCCTCCCCACCCGTTTTGAGCGCACTCACGAAATCCGCCCGCGCGGTCTGCCAGGCGGGAGCCAGACCGAAGAAGACGCAGCTTCCGAGCGCGGCCAGAATGCTGAACTCCACCACGCGCCAATCCAGTTGGACGCCCAGGACATTCGGCGGATCGCTCGGCACGCTGAGCGTCTGGAGCAGCAGAATTCCGCCGTATCCGGCGATTAATCCCGCCAGGCCGCCGGCCAGTGCAACGATAAGACTCTCGGTCATCAACTGGCGCACCACTCGGCCGCGTCCGGCTCCGATGGATAGACGGATTGCGATCTCGCGGCTGCGAGTGCGGCCTCGGGCCAGCAGAAGATTCGCGACGTTGGAGCAGGCGATGATCAGGATAAGCGCCACTAGGCCCATCAGCATCTTGACCAGCGCCAGCAGTTGCGGGGTCTGCTGGATGCGGCGTTCGAGCTCCGCGCGGACGGCCATGTGCCGGTTGCGATTGGTGCTTACATGTTCGCGCTCGAGCGCGGCTCCGATGATGGCGAGTTCAGCCTGCGCCGATTCGCGCGAAGCGCCGGCACGCAATCGGCCCTTGACTATCAGATCATGCCTCGCGCGGTCCTCCAGCGGATCCATGGGCGCGCCGCTCAGGCGCTGGGCCATCCCCAGGGGAATATAGAGGCTCGGGTGAACGAAACGGTCCAGGCCGGTAAAGGATTCGGGGGACACGCCAATGATGGTGAAAACGATCCCGTTGAGGCGCAAATTGCCGCCGATCGCGGCGTGGTCTCCAGCGTAGTTCTGCTGCCAGAAATCGTAGCTGATGATCGCAAGGGGGGCGGCCGCTTCTTCAGGCAGAAACACGCGGCCGAGTAATGGCGTGACGCCAGCCACATCAAAGAAGTTGCCGGTCACCAGGCTCGCAAAACGCATTTGTGCCGGCGCCGCGGGATTGGACGCGGCCGCGAGAGTGGTAAGCCGATACGCGGCCAAGCCAGTGAATGAGTGGTTGTGGTCGCGTAGATCGCGGTAGTCCGGGAACGACATGCCCTCAAGGGGATTGTCGGGAGTGGTGCTACTGACGTCGAGCACGGCCGCCGGATTCTTGATGGGCAGTGGGCGCAGCAGCAGCGCGTCGGCAAAGCTGAAGATCGCACTGTTGGCGCCGATGGCGAGCGCGAGTGAAAGCACCGCGACCGCTAGAAATCCGGGTTGCCTCGCGAGCGCGCGCAGCGAATAGCGAATGTCCGCGAAAATGCTTTCAAGCCAGGTCCAGCCCCAGACTGAGCGAACATCTTCCATCGCGAGAGTGAGGTTGCCGAGTTCCTTTTCGCCACCCATGTCCCTCGCAATCGCGGTTAACGATCCCAGCTCCTCGCGCATCTCCCGCTCTTCGCGGCGGCGCCATGCCGGCCACAGATATTTGAGGCGATTCCAGACCATCATCCTTTGACCATCATCCTTTTACCGCCGGCGAAGGACCCATGATCCGTCCCACGGCGCTCACGAAGCCGGCCCATTTCGAATGCTCCCGTACCAGGTGCTTCCGGCCGGACGCGGTTAGCTTGTAAAACTTGGCGCGGCGGTTGTGCTCGGACGTCTCCCAGCCGGATGCGATCCAGCCTTTGGCTTCCAGCCGCTTCAAGGCGGGGTAGAGCGATCCGAACTCGATATCCAGAGCCTCGTTCGAAGTGCTACGGATGTTTTTGGCGATTCCGTAGCCATGCAGGGGGCCGGCGCGGAGGGTACGGAGCACCAACATGTCGAGCGTTCCTTGCAGCAGGTCCATATATGGAGAGATTCTATATGAAGAGCGGCTATACGTCAAGGCAGAAGACAGAGGGCAGAACGCAGAAGATTCCTTACTGGGCAGTCGCTTTCCAGGTGCCTTCGTCTACCGCAGAGCCGTCCGCAGTGGCTTTGGTGTGATAACTGCCTGCCAACGTCGTTCCCTTCAGTTCGCCCGTAAGGGTGGATTCCAGACCGTTGCCATCGAGATCGAATTCGTAGACGATTTTGACTCTGGAGCCGTCCACCGTGACGGACGTGATTTTGGTCTTAATGTCCTCGCTGCCGAAGGCGAAGACGACTTCGGATTTCCACGCGCCGTCCTCAGCTTGCTTGAGGCTCACCCGGATGTCGCCGCTCGCGCTGCGGAGCCCGAATAGCTGCCTTTATAGGTCCCGGCTATTCCGGCCGCGAAGAGGACCAGGGTTAGGGCGAAGCAGAGACTTAGGAAACGCATGGGGGCAAGATACCATACGCATATGCCCGCCCCTGCTGGGACTCGCTTCGGACCGTACGAAATCGTTGCCTTCTTAGGCTCGGGCGGAATGGGCGAAGTCCATAAAGCGATCGACACCCGTCTGGGACGAACCGTTGCCATCAAGTTACTGCACAGTGCTCATACGGGTCGCTTCGAGCGGGAAGCGCGAGCCATCGCTGCGCTAAATCATCCTCACATCTGCACCCTCTACGACGTCGGTCCGGACTACCTGGTGATGGAATACATCGAAGGCGTCCCGCTCAAAGGACCGCTGCCTCCGGACGAAGCCGCGCGCGTGGCTCTTGAAATCGCGCGGGCGCTCGAAGCCGCGCACGCCGCGGGAATCGTGCACCGCGACCTCAAGCCCGGCAACATCTTGCTCACCGGTTCGGGAGTGAAGCTGCTCGACTTCGGTTTAGCCAAGATCCAGCCGACCGCGCCCGGCGACACCACCGTCACTCAAACTCAGGCCGGCGAAATTCTCGGCACTGCCGGCTACATGGCTCCTGAACAGATCCACGGCCAGGCGGTGGATGCGCGCAGCGACATTTTCTCTTTCGGCGCGGTTTTATACGAAATACTGAGCGGGCGGCGCGCTTTCGCCGGCGAAACTGCAATTGCAACCATGGGCGCGATTCTGCACACGGAGCCGGATGCGTTCGAAGCTCCGCCGGAACTAGCCCGCGTAGTGGCGCGCTGTTTGCAGAAATCCCCAGCCGGCCGATTCCAGAACATGGCGGAAGTGATTGCGGCACTCGAAGCGAGAAATATTGCCGCGGTGGTGGAAAAAGGCCCTTCCATCGCGGTCTTGCCATTCGCCAATATGAGCGGCGACAAGGAAAACGAATATTTCAGCGACGGCTTAGCCGAGGAAATTCTAAATGCGCTAACGAAGCTTCCGGGGCTGAAGGTGGTGGCCCGGACATCGGCGTTCGCGTTCAAGGACAGGAACGAGGACATCCGGGGAATCGGGGAGACGCTGGGCGCGACGCACGTCCTGGAGGGCAGCGTGCGCAAGGCCGGCAATCGTGTGCGTATTACCGCGCAGCTGATCGGCATAGCGGATGGATGCCACCTGTGGTCGGAACGGTACGACCGCGAGATGGCCGATATTTTCGCCATCCAGGACGAGATTTCCGGGGCGATCGTGGATGTGTTGCGGCTGAAGTTGGTAGGTGCGGCCGATCGAGCGGCGGTCCGCCGAGCCATGGATCCTTTAGCCTTCGAGGCATATTTGAAGGGCCGTTACTTTTGGAATCGACGAACCGAATCGGACTTGATCAAGAGCGTCGAGTATTTCAACCAAGCACTAATGCTGGAGCCCGCCTACGCCTTGGCTTACGCAGGCCTTTCCGAATCGTTGATCATGGTTGCGATTTTCGGGCTGCGAGCTCCTGGTGACATCTATCCGGAAGCCCATAGGGCGGCCATGAGGGCGCTCGAACTGGATGAAACACTGGCGGAAGCTCACGAGGTGCTGGCCCACGTAAAGTCAGTCTTCGATTGGGATCTGGCCAGTGCCGAGCAACATTACAAACGAGCGATCGAACTGAATCCGAATTATTCAGCGGCCCGCCGCGCGTATGGGCATCTTTTGGCGCTCATGCAGCGGCATGTTGAAGCCATAGCCGAGTTGAAACGCGCGCGCGATCTGGATCCGCTGTCGGTGCCCGTCAACTCATTCCTGGCTTTGGTTTACATGAAGGCGCGGCAATACTCTCAAGGCATCGCGGCTGCAAGAGCGGCGGTGGAGTTGGACCCGAATAATCCGCAGGGCCACTGGGCTCTGGCGCGCTGTCTGGATGCCGACCAACAATTTCAAGAAGCACTGGCCGAGGCGGAAAAGGCCGCCAGCCTTTCCGCTGGCAGCCAACCTTATGCAGGACATTTGGCGTACGCCTGTGCCAGGATCGGCGATCGGGACCGGGCACGGGAAATTGTTCGTAAAATGCTGGAGGCCGCGAAGACGAAATATGTCGGCAC
>Ga0187863_10000675_pt1 | contig 28841 bp, 28 predicted proteins | sample June2016WEW_11_1_FD_132975 | JGI IMG/M metagenome (GOLD analysis project Ga0187863, IMG submission 132975) | Peatland microbial communities from SPRUCE experiment site at the Marcell Experimental Forest, Minnesota, USA - June2016WEW_11_10 | ecosystem: Environmental > Terrestrial > Soil >...
AATCTACTCGGGCGGTTTTCGTCGTTGACGCCGCGCGGTTTGGCGCGCTTCCTCGCTACGCCGGTCGACCTGCTCGAAAAGATGACTCAATACTCCGATGAGCGCGAACGCGAGGCCGGCAAGCAGCAGGACGAGGGATATCGTGCGCCACAGAGATCCATTGGCCGGCAATCCCGGCTGAAAGCTCGACGGGACGAGCGACATACCCATGGACAGGACCGCGAAGAGGCCCAGCGTTGCAGCGAGTATGTAGAAGTTGCGCGACATGGTGGCTAGGAGCGGGCACAACGAGTGCTGTTCCGATTGTACGGTGGGTTCGTCTTCAGGCCGAAAGCTGGGTCGAATCGAGGAGCGTCACGCCGGCCCGCGCGAAATCAGTCTCGATCTTGGTGACGGAGCCATTCAGGTCGATGGCGCGGCAGGCATCACGAATCACGAAGGCCGGCAAGCCGAGCCGCCGTGCATCAAGAGCCGAATAGCCGACGCAATAGTCGAAGGCCAGGCCGGCAAAGAAGACGCGCGTGAGCCCCCGTTCGCGAAGATAACCAGCGAGGCCCGTCGCGGTGGTGCGGTCATTTTCGAAGAAAGCCGAATAGGCATCGATTTCGCGCCGGAAGCCTTTGCGCAGGATCAGCTCGGCCTGCGGAAGATGAAGGTCCGGGTGAAACTCTGCTCCAAAGGTCTGCTGCACGCAATGCTCGGGCCAGAGGGTCTGCAGTCCGTAGCTCAACTCGATTTGCTCGAAGGGCTGTTTGCCGAAGTGGCTCGACGCGAACGAGCTGTGACCGGGAGTGTGCCAGTCCTGGGTGAGAACGATGTGCTGGAAGTGCGGCGCGATTTTGTGAATCGGCTCGACCACGGCGTCGCCATCGGTAACGGCCAGTGCCCCACCGGGACAAAAATCGTTTTGCACGTCGATGACGATGAGTACGTCGTGAGGGGTGATTTGCATTTGCTCTATCAACACTTCCTCATTCGGTCTTGTTTCCCTGGTAAAAGAACTTCTCGACATCGGTGATCGTCGTCGTCCTCCGATACGGCGGAAGGCTGTTCAGAAAAGTCTGTCCATAGCGTTGCTTACGAATCCGCGGATCGAGCAGCACCAGCACACCGCGATCTTCGAGCGACCTGATTAAACGGCCAAATCCCTGCTTAAGCGTAAGCACCGCCGATGGCACCTGGTAGTCGAAGAACGGCTTTCCGCCGGCTTCCTCTATTGCCTTCATGCGCGCCTGCACAATCGGGTCGTTGGGCACGGCGAATGGCAACCGGTCGATGATGACGCAACTGAGCGCCTCGCCCTGCACGTCAACGCCTTGCCAGAAGCTCGACGTCCCGAAGAGGACTGCGTTCGGCGTGACGCGAAACTCTTCGAGCAGCGCTTTGCGTGGGGCTGTGCCGTGCAGCAGGATGGGGAAATCGAGAACGGGCATCAGGCGCTCATAGAGGTCGCGCATCTGCGCGTAGCTGGTGAAGAGGCAGAAGGCGCGGCCTCGGCTGAGATCGAGCACGCGCCGGATGCACTCGGCTGCCGCCTCGGGAAATTCCGGATCGCGCGGATCCGGCATGTTCGGCGGAAGATAAAGCAGCGCCTGCTCGCCGTAGCGAAAGTGCGAGGGCACCACCAACTCGCGTGCCCCCTGGCCTGTATGGGTGAGACCCAGACGCTTGCGGATATGCTCAAAACCGCCCTGTACAGTCAGCGTCGCGGAGGTGAGCACGACTGTAGGGATGGTTTCGAAGACGAGTTCACGCAGAAGCTCCGAAACATCAATCGGCGTGGCCTGGAGAAATGTTGTCCTCGATTGGGAACGAATCCCCGCACGAGTGCCCGCATCGTCTTTCGACCCACCATACGCGCGTCGCTCGAGCCAATAGACCATATTGCTGGCGTTCGATTCGAGAAGAAATTCCAACTCGGACCGCAGCCGCGCAGCGCGTTTGCGCAGTCCAGGCGCTTCATCCACGCCGGTCAGCCGCTCCATCTCGGCTTCCATCAGCTTCAGCGTTGCCCGCACGCTCATGTAGAGGTCGCCTGAGGTTTCGAGGAATTCTTCGCGGGCTGCAAAGGGCTGTCGACCATCGGAAGTCATGGGCAAACCGGCGAAAAACATCCGTGCGCGCTCACGCAGTTGCTGCGTCGCGGCGGGCATTCTCTCCGCGCCCTCTTTGCCGCGAAGCAGCATGTCGGTATCGCGGGCCAACTCTTCAAAACGAATATTGCTGACCGAAAGGCCGAAGTAGCTCGAAGCCACATCTTCCAGTTCGTGGGCTTCATCGAATACAACGGCTGCGGCCTCTGGCAGAACGCCCGCATCGGGCGCGCCTGATGCTTCCTGCTTCACTGCCAGATCGGCGAAGAAGAGGTGGTGATTCACGATGATGATGTCGGACTCAAGTGCCTTGCGCCGCATCTCGGTGACAAAGCAGCGCCGATAATCGGGGCAGTTTGTGCCCAGGCATGCATCTGACCGGGCATCCAGCTTGTGCCACAGCGCGCTCGATTCGGGCAGCCCAGATAGTTCGGAGCGGTCGCCGGTTTCGGTCGTTTGCTCCCAGGCAGCAATCTGCTGGTACTGGTCGATTTCTTCGAGGCCAGACAAAATCGGCTGATCGCGCAGAGCCACGAGTTTGTGGCGGCACAGGTAATTGGCGCGGCCCTTCATGTAGCAGACGCGCAGATCGCCCAGCAGCGATTCCAGAAATGGAATATCGCGAAAATAAAGCTGGTCCTGCAAAGCCTTGGTCCCGGTCGACACGATGACGCGCTGCCCGGTACGCAAGGCAGGCAGCAGATAGGCCAGCGTTTTTCCTGTGCCGGTGCCTGCTTCGACGATCAGGTGACGACGTTCGCTGAGCGCGCGCTCCACGGCCTTGGCCATTTCGAGCTGGCCCGGACGGTACTCATAAGGCAGCGGCGAGCGGGCCAAAATGCCTCCCGGCGAAAAGAATTCGTGCAGGGAGGGAAGGGCGCGGGTTGTGGTTTCAGTGGATGCCATCGGGGCCGGGCGCTCACTCCATCATAGTGAGACACCCGGTGGGTGGCTGAGGCGGCAATCACCCCGCTGTATCGGGCAGGTGACGAGAGTTTGGTCTACCTCGCGTCGGCAGTCGTAGGATCAATCATCGATTTGACTTCCGATATCTTGTTAGCGGGAAAGCCACCCTGACTGGCGTGTTCGCGCACCATCTCTTCGTTCGGCGCAATGTAGACGCAATAGATTTTGTTATCTGTTACGTAGCTCTGCACCCATTGGATCTCGGGTCCGAGATTGCGCAGCACACTACAGGACTTTTGCGAGATACCTTGAAGTTGGTCGGGGGTAAGGGCGCCAGCTCCGGGAATCTCGCGCTCGATCACGTACTTGGGCATAGAAATCGGTCTCCTTGCACTTCGGCAGTGAGCGGTAGTGTAAACGGGGATTCGGCGTGATGGGAAGAAATAGTCAGCGCCAGGCAATAAGATAGAGAAGCCTCGATGTCCGCTTGTCAGGCTGGCGCCTGATGCACTGCCGGGCAATTTGCCACGCGCCGGCCGAAATTCATTGTGGAGATTTGATTTGCCCAACTACCGCAGATCGGTTGTGCCGGCCGGCCCGGACGCGGAAGCGCTGCCCCTAGTGGCGATCGTGGGTCGTCCCAACGTGGGCAAATCGACACTGTTCAACCGCCTGACGAAGAGTCGCCGCTCGATTGTGGGCGACGAACCCGGGATCACGCGCGACCGCATTTATGGGGAGTATGAATGGGCCGGCAGGCGGTTCCGGCTCGTCGATACGGGTGGCATCGTGCCCGACGATCCGGAGCTAATTCCGACTGAGATTTACAACCAGGCCCGTGTGGCGTTGGAGGACGCGGCTGCGTTGATCCTCGTCGTCGATGTACGGACCGAGCTGGCCAGTCCCGACTACGACCTCGTCAAGCTGTTGTTGCGCGGCGGAAAGCCTGTGTTTCTGGCTGTGAACAAGGTCGAAGGCGAAGCCATGGAGTTGGCGGCGGAGAACCTTCGCCAGCTCGGCATCCGCCAGATGTATCCGATCAGCTCCGAACATGGACTGGGCATTGGCGAGCTTCTGGATGCTATCTCCGAGGCGATTCCGCCGCCCGACGCCGAAACTGCGAAGGAGTTGGCTGAGGAGAACGAGATATTCGAGGGTGGCCCGCTCGAACCCGGCAAGCCGGAAGAACTCATGCCGGACGCGAAGCCCCTTCATCGGACCCATGGCGAGTTTGAACAGCATGAAACCTCGGTGGCTATCATTGGTCGGCCCAATGTTGGCAAATCGACCCTACTGAATGCGCTCACCGGGACGGCACGGGCGATTGTGTCGCCCATTGCGGGGACCACCCGGGATGCCGTCGACGAGGTGGTCGAGTTCGAAGGCGGGCGGATGCGGTTCGTCGATACGGCTGGGATTCGGCGCAAGGGCAAGACGCATTTGATGGCCGAGAAGATGAGCGTGGTGATGGCGCGGCGGCACCTGGAAGCGGCCGACGTGGCCCTGCTGGTGCTCGATGCGACTGAAGGTGTGACTGCAAGCGACGCCACCATTGGCGGCTATGCACATGAGAGCGGCCGCAGTGTGATCATCGTTGTGAACAAATGGGATGCGGTAACCACGGGGCGGACGGATGGCAAGCCGCCAGCGGACCGCGAGATCTTCGAAAAGCAGCTGCGCTCGGTGCTGAAATACCTGAGCTATGCGCCCGTGATCTTTCTTTCGGCGCTGGAAATGACTGGCCCGGACCGTAAGGGAATGTCTCGCGTGCTCCACGAGGTTAAGGCCGTGGCGGCGGAGCGGCGCAAACGCGTGACCACGGGGCAGATGAACCGGTTCCTGGACAAAATCGACTTTCAGCGTGCGCCGGTGCCCATGTCGAAGCGTGTTCGGATTTTCTATATGACGCAGGCTGCGGTGGCGCCACCGACGTTTGTGCTGTTCACGGATCGGGATATTAAGCTGCACTTTGCCTTCGAACGCTTTCTGGAGAACCAGATTCGCGAGGCATTCGGGTTCAAGGGCACGCCGATTTGGTTCAAGGTGAGAGCGCGGAACGCCGAAAAGACCGATTGAGTACCCCAACGTGATCGATTGCTGGAACAATTCATCCATTGTCCCGATAGAATGGTGGACAACCTCGCGCCTGCTCTTCCCCGAGCGCGCGGCACTCCGCTTTGCGGGCGCAAGCCGGAGATGTGAAGACAAAACCGGAGGTCGGCCGATGGGAGACAAGCATGTCGGAAAAGAACTCCGGGAAGAATGGCGGCAAACTCGCGGACTCAGCGATTCCCGCGCCGCAAAAGGCAGCTAACGGCGCTGCGCGGTTCGAACAATCCAAGAACAACCACACGGTAAAGCTGGGCAAGGACTGCGACTACGAGAAAGAGCTGCGGCGGCTGCAGGTTGAGTTAGCCAAGCTGCAGGAGTGGATTCGCCACGAAGGGCTGCGTGTGGTGGGGATCTTCGAAGGGCGCGATGCGGCTGGCAAGGGCGGCGCGATCAAGAGGATCACGGACACGCTCAATCCGCGCATCTGCCGGGTGGTGGCGCTCGGCACTCCCACTGAGCGCGAGAAGACGCAGTGGTATTTCCAGCGATATGTTTCGCATCTGCCCGCAGCCGGGGAGATGGTGCTGTTCGACCGCAGCTGGTACAACCGCGCCGGTGTGGAGCGCGTAATGGGCTTCTGTACCGAAGCTGAGTATCTGGAATTTATGCGCAGCTGCCCGGAGTTTGAACGGATGCTGGTGCGGTCCGGGATTTTGCTCGTCAAGTATTGGTTCAGCGTGAGCGATGAGGAGCAGGAACGGCGCTTCCAGGATCGGATGAAAAATCCGACCAAGCGGTGGAAGCTGAGCCCGATGGACCTGGAGTCGCGCAAGTACTGGGCGGAGTATTCGCGCGCCAAGGACGAAATGTTTGCGGGAACGGATATCAAGCAGGCACCCTGGTACGTGGTCAACGCCGACAATAAGAAAGCCGCGCGGCTGAATGTGATCCGGCACCTGCTGTCGCTGATTCCCTACCGTGATTTGACGACCAAGCCGCTGCCGCTGCCACCGATCAGCAAGCAGAACTACACCCGGCCGCCGATCAACGAGCAGACCTTCATTCCAGCGGTCTACCGTTAGAGTGGGTGGTGCCCGGCGGGCAGCGGAATCGCATCGGGGGCCAATAGCGAGGCTGCCGAACAGAAGTCGGTGTCCAAGGTCACTGACGAGAATCCATTCGGCGACCAAGGCTAGAGCCTACGAGCTTCTTGCCGCGGCAAGGGCGCGGAAGGAGATTCTTATCAGTGAAATACCTGAATCTGAAACGACTGGACGAGATCCCCGCAGAGTCCTTTCAAAGCCGACAACCTTATCCATGGGCAAATATCGAACAATCTCTCACGCCCGACGGCTATGAACGTCTGCGCGCGTGTCTGCCTACCGTTGAGAGGTTCAATAAACATGTAGGCGTGAAACGGGCATACGGCCAGGGACCGCACGACCGCTTCTTGCTGCACTATCGGCCTGGTTTGGAAGTCGCCGGACCATGGCAAGAATTTCTGGCTGAATTGCAGGGGCCGGTCTACCAGGACTTTCTGCGCCGGATGCTGGGGAACCACACATTCATCCCCACATTTGAGTGGTATTACGCGTGGGAGGGGTGCGCGGTATCGCCGCACTGCGATGCGGCGCGTAAGCTGGCCACGCACATCTTCTATTTCAATACCGAGGACGATTGGGATTCGAGCTGGGGCGGAGAGATATTGATTCTCGACAGCGAGCGGCGGTTCCCGGTTCACTCAGGCCCGAGCTTTGACGACCTGAAAGTTGCCGCATCGATCGAGCCGCGGGGCAATGGCAGCCTGCTCTTCCAGCGCACGCATCATTCGTGGCATGGGGTGCGGCCGCTGCGCTGCCCTGAGGGAAAATTGCGGAGGCTGTTCCTTGTGACCGTGAACATCCCCAGCTTCCAGGTGTGGTGGCGGCGCGTGCGCGGCAAAGATCCGGACGGGTATCGGCTCAACGCGGCTTGAGCGCTCTCACGCGGCGCATCGGGAACAGGATGCGCCACGCGATGACTGGACCGTTTATACCGTGACAGGTTGCCGAACGGATGGTGCCGCGTAGCCTCTTTCGGCGAGTTGGTGCCCCATCTGCTCATACATCGAAGGGTCGGTGGGCTGCCAGGTACCGAGGCCGTCAACGTAGCGGTTGTACATGCAAAATGCCGCGGCGATCAGAACCGTGTCGTGAATTTCGAGGTCGGTCGCGCCCTGTCTGCGCGCAGCCTCCACGTCAGCGGCGGTAACGAGTTTCCCATCCTGCTGAACCTTGCCCGCGATGGCGAGCAGCGTCTTGAGCTTGGGGGTGATGTCGGCGCTGGCAAAGTCAGTTTTAACTTGCTTGACCTTTGCTTCTCCGCCTAGATGGCTGGCGGCAGCGGCGCCGTGGCTCAACTCGCAAAATGTGGTTTTGTTGCGTGAAGACACGTAGGTCGCGATGAGTTCGCGCTCGCCGCCGGTGAGCGAGTTGGGTTCGTGAAGCAAGATGTGCGCCAATGCGCGCATGGGCTTGGCGGTCTCGGGGCGGAAGGCAAATCCGGCGGTGATGCCGGGGAGTTCTTCGGGCAGTTTGATGTGCGGCATGGGACTCCTTAGGGGACATTGAACAGTGGGTAGTTTTGAGTTCAGAGTTCGTAGTTCTCAGTTCTCTCAATTACAGCAGGCGCCCTCGCTTACTTAGAACTATGAACTCCGGCCTGTTACCTAGCGTGGCTTGCCAGGTATTCCTCACTGACGGTGACGTAACCATCGCGAGCTACGCGGCGGCCGCGCTCGCGATAGAGCGCTTCGTCATCCGGCTGCACCGTGCCGAGACCGTCGACGTAGCGGTTGTACATGCAGAAAGCCGCCGCAATCAGGACCGTGTCATGAATCTCGATGTCGGTCGCGCCCTGTTTGCGCGCTGCTTCAACGTCGGCCGCGGTGACGAGTTTGCCGTCTTGCTGGACTTTTCCGGCGATGGTTAGCAACGCCTTTAACTTAAGGCTGATATCCGCTTGGGTGAAGTCGGTCTTGACCTGCTTGACGAGGGCCTCGTCGCCACCAAGATGCGCAGCGGCAATGGCTCCGTGGATGCTGTGGCAATAGTGTGTGCAATTGCGGCTGGAAACGTAGGTCGCGATCAGCTCGCGCTCGCCGCGGGTAAGCGTGCTGGGCCCCTGCAAAAGCACTTCGACCAATGCGTTGAGGGGGCGCGCGGTTTCCGGCCGAAACGCCATGGCGCCGCGGATGCCGGGTAGATCTGCGGGTAGCGGAATGTGGGGCATGGGGACTCCTTAGTTCACAGTTCTTAGTTGATAGTTCGGGAAGTCGCTCATGGTGTTGATGTCTCCGTGGCGACTGTCGGAGCAACGCTGGTTCCGCGCGTGAGAAGCGAGCGGGCGGGAAGGCCAATCAGCACAATGACCGCGCCCAACAGGGACGGCACGAGATTGTGAAGGAGCAGCATGGCAGAGAGAATACCGCAGCCCGCGATGAAGACGATGGGCGCGAGCGGAAACCACCAACGCCGCACGGGTGTGATCGTGCGAAAGAGTGTGGCCACGGTGAGAGCGAGAAAAACGACCGCGGAAAAGATAATGAAAGCCAGGATGCGATCGAATGCGCCGAGAGCGAGCACGGCGAGAGCAACTCCGGTTTGGAGCAGCACTGCATTGTCCGGGACTCCGGTGCGTGGGTCGAGGCGCGCGAATGCCGCGAGGGGCCCCTGTTCGGCGTTGCCCTTTTCGCCCCGGGCCATGGCGTAGGTCACCCGCGGAACGGCCATGCTGAGCACCATGAGGCCGCCCAGCACACACAGAATGACGCACGCGGAAAGAATGCGGCTACCCGCTCCGCCGAAGAGCGCCTGGCCGAATTGCGCGACAAAAGCAGTGTTCGAGTGGATCTGTTCGAGCGGGACGGTAGCCACGAAGGCAAGGCTCACGAGCAGATAGATCGCGGTGACGACAAAGACTCCGCTGGCGAAGGCGATAGGGAGCGTCCGTGTGGGGTTGCGCACCTGGCCCGCGATCTTGCCTGCCTCCCACCATCCCCCGAAGCAGAAGAAAGCGCTGATGGCGGCGCCCGCGACAGCGTCGATGAGCGGGTCGGATCCGACTCGGCGCAGCGTGAACGGAGCCAGGTTGGCCAGCGTCGCGTGGCCGGGGAGAAGCGCCCAGCCGGCGAGCGCAACGAGCACGGGAACCTTGATCCAGTTGAGCGTCGCCATGACACTGCTGGAAAGACGGGTTCCCGTATAGGTGAGAGCACCCAGGGCAAGAATCAAGACTGCAGGCAGCAGCGGGACAATGTGGGAAGGAACGGGAAGGAGCGTTTGGATATACGGCGCGGCGCCAACGCAGAGAGACGCAGCAACTCCGGGGTACATGACGAGCACCGCCATCCATCCATAAAGAAAGGCCACACGGCGGCCGAAGCCCCGGCGGAGATAGAGGTATTCGCCCCCGTCGAAGGGATTTCGCACCGCCAATTCTGTAATGCAGAGAGCGCCTGCGAGGGTAAGTACGGCCATGCCGCACCAGACGGCAGCAAGCAAGGCAGGAGAGCCCAGCGATCGCGCCATCGCAGCAGGCGTGAGAAAGATGCCGAGAGAGATAGCCTCGCCGGTGACGACAGCAGTCGCCGCCCACACTCCCATTTGCCGTCCGGATTGCGGATCGGTCTGCATCGTTGGGCTATGGTACTGAGGCCCGAGAAAGCGCACATCCTACTTTGGGTGGAGGGCATTGCATGCAGCCGACCATGCATTGACAGGAGAAGGCTTTGGATGGGTCTGTGCAAGCCAGTTCTATTGCGGCGCGGGCTGCAGACTGCTTGAGGACGAACCAAACGCGGCATCAGGCTTGGATGGCGATGTGATGTCGGTGACGTGGACGCTGGCTTGCGTTTCCGGAATTGTGCCGTCATTGACTTGCACCTGGGTCGGCGCGCCCATCACAACGAGCCGTTCGACCGCACGACCACGAGCTGGAACGAGCACACGTTCAGTCACATAGTTTTTCGCGGTACGCACCGTAACGGGAACGTAAGCGGCGGCGTAGCCCGCATTGGTGACATTCACTGCGACAAGATAGGTTCCCGCCTGTGCGGCGTTGGGGAAAACACTGTCGATGGTGAGATCGGGAAGCCCTTTATCGGCATCAACCCAGTCGGAAAAGAACCAGGAGAGATCGCGCGTGGCGCCCGCTTGTTTCAGAAGGCCTGCCAAAGAGAGCGCGGCGTTACCACCCGGTCGGTTGCTGGACGTTTGCCGCACTTCAGGCGTTCCCTCTACATAGGCGTGAAGCGCAGCGCTGAGGGCATCGTCGCTGGTCAGGTCGCGGAGCATCCAGAAAATATAAGCTGCCTTGGTGCGGTAATAGATGGGTGCGATGGCAAGGGCGAGCGGTTCACCGGCACTTGCACCGGGGCTCGATGGTTCCGCCAACGCCAGCGCCGGTCGATTGGCCTCGAGCATCTCAAGTGCCTGGTCGCGGCCGCGACGCTTCTCTACCCAAAGGGACTCCATGAATGTGGCCAGGCCTTCATTGAGCCAGCCGGGCGCCGGTTCGGTTGCGGATTGAATGTAAGCGTGCGTGAGGGAGTGGACCAGTACACCGTTGAGGGGATCGGCAGGCACGTCATGTAGCGTTGTCGCGAGAAGCGAGCCGGTTTCATAGGGCGCGTCGTTAGGATCGGGCAGGTCGAGCAGCGTGAGCTGGGTGCGGGGATGATGACCGAGCCAGCCTTGCACAAAAGGCGTCACGGCGGAGGCCGCGTCGATCCAAGACTGCACCGAGACTTCATCGTCGGGAATCGTCCACGCGGTGAGGTGATCGGAGGGATGAGCCTTGCGCACCGCGACGAAGAGGCTTGGAGCCAGAAAACCAAGAGAAGGAGAATCGGCTGAAGCCGTGGCGATGCCGGAGAGATCGGGATCGAGGCCTTGCGCGTCAGTCACGTTGAGCGGAACAGGCACCCCGTTGACTAGAGCTACCGTGGGCGGATTGCCATGGGGAAACTCGACCGTGAGGTGCAGGCGGAAGTGAGCGCCGGAGAGGCGGAGTTTGTGACGGCCGATCTCGTCAAAAAGACGGGATCCATCGCCGAGGATGACGGGAACACTGGAAACGGGATACCAGACGACATCCCCAAATCCCCGCAAGCCTGTGAACGACGGAGAGATTTCATCCCAGTCGGAATGAAGGGCGAGGTCCTCAGGGGTGCCGATGGTGACGAGGCGCTGAGCATTCGGCACAATGGAGCCAGAGTAGACCGCATCAATCGCAAGGGTAGCGCCCGGGGCCAGGGGTTGCGCCAGGGGGACGGCGGCTTCGTGGAGCTGGCCCGTGCGGTCGGCATCGGAATTCAGCGTGGCAACAGAGAAGGCGACGTTATGGCCGGCAACGCGTATCTGTTCCCAGTTGAGCGAGGAGGAAATCTGGAGCGGGATACGCGCGAGTGGGGCTTTGCCATCGTTGCGTATGGTGACCAGGGCCCGGACGGCGATCTGGTGCGCTGCAGTGTGCAGATGCACGCCGAGGTCGAGGGATGTGAATGTAACGGCTTCGCGATCTGAGTCTTCGGCGGTAGGCTCCTTAGCCATTTCGATGGCCGGTTGTTGGGCGGCTGGGCCGACCTGTGTGGTGGTCTGGCCGTTTTCATCGGTGGAACGCGAGAAGATGACCTTGCCGGAGGGAGCTGGAGACTGGGCGGCGGATTGCGGGGCGTTGCCTTGCGGGAGGGGTACAGTACTTGTTTGCGCCGTGCAGGGAAACGGCTCCAGGGCGATGGCAACAATGACCGATGCCGTCGCGCAGGCACGGAAACATCTCATGAACCTAAACCTTTCTGCTTCTTCTTAGACGCGCCACCTGCGATGGAGGCACCTGCGGTGTGGCCATTTGTACCATCGGCGCGAATGGCTTTGGCCCGGCGTTGGCGCGCAGCTTCATAGAGAACTACGGCTCCGGCTGCCGATACGTTCAAGGAACTAACGCCGCCCGCCATCGGAATGCGCAAAAGGTGGTCGCAGGTGCGGCGGACCAAATCGTGCAGACCGGCGCCCTCGCGGCCCAGAACGAGAACGCAGTTGCCGGTGAAGTCGAATTGGTCGTAGTCGGTTGCGCCGCGCTCGTCGAGTCCAATAATCCAGAGGCTCCGCCCTTTGAGCTCTTCCAGAGCGCGGACCAGGTTCACAACGCGCGCAATGCGAAGATGTTCAGTCGCTCCTGCACTTGCTTTTACCGCCGCGGGGCTCAATGGGGCAGAGCGGCGCTCAGTGAGGACGACACCATCAACCCCGGCGCCATCGGCGACGCGCAGCAGGGCGCCGAGGTTTTGCGGATCTTCGACGCCATCGAGAGCCAATAGAAGGCGGGAAGGGCCGAACTGGCCTGCAGCAGGTTCAAACAAATCTTCAAGTGCAAGAAATTCCTGCGGTCGTACAACAGCGAGCACGCCCTGGTGCGCGGAGGTGCCGGCCAGTTGGGTGAGCTGTTCGCGTGGCTCCTGGCGGACGCGAATACCGGCCTGGCGACAGTCAGCAACGAGGCGGGCTAGCCGGTCATCGTGGCGCTCGCGGGCGACCAGGACATGATCAAAGCGGCGGCGGCCGGCCTTGAGTGCCTCCTCAACTGGATGAAGGCCGTAGAGAACTTCCATGCACTTAGTTTAGATTGACGTTGACCGTATCGCCGGTCGGATTGCATGAGCCCCAAGAGCCCAAAAACCGCAAAGACATTCCCCGTGGTGCTGGAGCGTGTCGACTCCACACCGCCTTGGGTGATTGCGCGGTTGCCCTTCGATCCCAAAAAGGCATGGCCCGAGTGGAGCACCCGACGCGTGCGCGGCACATTGAATGGCTTCGAGTTTCAAACATCGCTGCTCAGTACCAAAGGGCGGGGATACTGGTTCGTCGTCTACAAGAAGATGCTGACAGGTGCGTGTGCAAAGGCAGGAGACAAGGTCGAAATCCAGCTCGAGCCCGATCTCGAAGGGCACCTCTATGCTGAACCCAAGGAACTGACCGCGATTCTGCGACAGGACAGGGCCCTGCGCAAAGGTTTCGATGGCATGACTCCCTCGACACGCAGGTGGTTTGCGATGTTTGTCGATCAGGCCAAACGCATCGAGACCCGCCGGCAGCGCTCCGAACGGGTTGCGGAGATGGTGATGCAGGTAATGGAGGGCGAGGAGATTCCGCCACCGATTCTGCGCGCGGCTTTTCAGCGCCAGCCGTTGGCCGAGCAGGGTTGGAACGCAAGCACACGGGCGCAACGGCGCAACCATCTGCTGGGAATTTTCCTGGCACAAGGCGTGGAGGCACGCGAACGCCGGACCGCGTATGTCCTTGAGAAGTGCATCGAGGTCGCACGGCGAAAAAGCGGGTCGCGCGAGGGCTTAGGCGATTCGATCTCGTATTGAAGCCAGATTGCGGCCACCATGCTGAACGATTCGAATCCGAAATCCGCTTACGATATGGTCCGGGAGGCGAACGAGGAACCACAATGCACACGAAATAGTGCAACTGGATGCGTTCCGTCAATTCACTGCGGCTCGGTCCGAGGTTCTGTCGTCTAATTGAATACGATGAGTGCGACTGCCGCGATTCGCTCGATCTTCGCTTCAGCTTCCGCGTCTGCTGTCGAAGAGCAGGCTAAACGGGAAAACCTCGCTGTAGCTGAAGGGCTCAAGCGGCAAGAAGCCGGCCTGCTGGATGAACTGATTGTTCGTTATCAGCATCGGCTGCTGCGGTATCTGCTTTTCCTGACCGGAAATCGCGAGATGGCCGAAGACCTGTTTCAGGAAGTGTGGATGCGCGTCCTGACGCGTGGCGGGCAATTCAACGGCAAAGCGCGATTCGAAACGTGGCTCTTCACCATCGCGCGAAATCTCGTCATCGACCACCGCCGGAAGCGGACCATGTCGAGCTTGGACGAGCTTTTCGAGACCGGCAGTGACGATGACCGGCCCATGAGTATCGAAGTTGCCGACAGCCAGCCGACGCCGTTTGACTCCTTCTCAAGCATTGAGGACCGCGAACATATCGCAACAGCCCTGCTGCAACTGGATACGCTTTATCGCGAGGTGCTGGTGCTGCGGTTCCACGAGGAGCTGACGCTTGAAGAAATCGCCAAGGTGACGCGCGCGCCGCTCTCGACTGTGAAGTCGCGACTCTACCGGGGACTGGCTGCGATTAAGCCCAGGCTGGAGCGGGCCCAAGTGCATCGTCTGGAGATGGCGGAATGACCTTGGGTGCTGTGACGGGCAGGGCTCACGGCGGGAGCTCTGACGCAACATTGCATCGCGGCGGAAACGAAGCACTCTCTGCAAATGACGCGGACCGCGAGCGGGCAGTTGCGCATCAAACGCGTCGCGTGGTGATGGCTTCACTGGGCGTGATGCAGGAGCAGAAGGCCAGCCGCAAACGAAATCGCGCGGTGGCGCTCGCAGCGACTTTGCTGGTGTTTTTCGTCGTAGGCCCGCCGATCTGGTGGATCGCGGACACCCTGATTGAGGAGGAACGGGTGACCAGCATCGTAAGCCAAATTGCTGTCTGGAGCTTCTTTATGAGCACCGCATTGCTTGCCTCGGCTCTTCTGGCCGGCTGGATGCGCCGCAAGTCCTGATCCCCGTGCCCCCAAAGGTACTCGCAACTTCCCCTTTCATCTTCCCGTCCATTGAAATAGCGGTTAAGCTTTGCTTAAATCCCAAACGAGCCCTCCGAGGGAGGGAGTTGATATATGCCTGAGCCTCAGTCGATTCACGCCAACGAAGACACGCGCCTGATCCCTGTCTGGTCGATCATGACCGCCGCCGCGGTCTTCGTATTGGTTGAGTACTATTTCTGGATTGTTTTTCCGTCACAGCAGCATCACGTTCCGCCGCTGGGCTTGCGCATCTACATGAATCTTTCGTGGGGATTGCTGGCGGCCTTGTACTTCCTGATGATCGGCTTTGTGAGCAAGGACGCGCCGCGGCGCTCCATGAGCTCGCGGTTCTGGATGCTGATCTGCTTTGTGATGCCCGGCGGCATCGGCGCCGTGCTGTATTTCCTGCTGCGCACCCCGTTGGTTTCAACCTGCGCAGCCTGCGGAACACATGTGCAGAGCGACTTCCACTTTTGCCCACAATGCAACTATCAGCTCACGGCGAGCTGCGGCAATTGCTTCCGTACGGTGCGCGCGACGGACCTCTACTGCACGCGGTGCGGCCATGAACTGGCCCACGATCACATGCCGGCACGGCTGCGAGTTCTGGGCGACTAAGACACAAGCGGCATCATTTTTCGCTTTGCGGAATACATGGTCCATTCGGCGTTCCGGTGAATGACGCGCGCACCCATCATTGACCCGGCCAAGTTCCCCTTCCTACAATCAAGCTTCTGGCCATCAATGACAATCTCCGCACTCATCATCGATGACGAACAGCTGGCTCGCGATGAGTTGAAGTATCTGTTGGACGAGGCGGGCGGGGTGGACGTGGTGGCACAAGGAGCCAATGGCATCGAGGCTGTCGACCTGATTGAGGAGCACCATCCGGACGTCGTTTTCCTCGATGTGCAGATGCCAGGGCTGGATGGTTTTGCGGTCATTAAAAGGCTGATGGAACGGCACGCAAAGAATGCCGCGGAGCCGTTGCCGCAAGTGGTGTTTGCCACAGCCTACGACCAGTATGCGGTGCGCGCGTTCGATGTGAACGCGGTCGATTACCTGTTGAAGCCTTTCGATCGCGCGCGAGTGCAACAGGCCCTGGATCGCGTGCGTGGCCGCATGGCGGGAAGTTCCCCGGGCGCCTCGCCTCAAACGCAGATTGGCGAGCTGTTGCGGTTGCTCAATCGCGAGCAGGGCGGAACACGGGCGCAGCAATCGGCAAGGCTCATCGTGCAGGCCCAAAGCCGGCTTTTACTCGTAGACCAGGCGGAAATCTGTTACGCGGCGATCGACGAGGGTGTTATCCGCGTCGTCACGCAGAGCTTCGAAGGCCAGTCGAAATGCCGGACGCTGGAAGAACTGCTCGATCAGCTCGAACCGGCCATGTTCTGGCGCGCACATCGCGGCTTCGTGGTCAACATCAATCACATTCGCGAAGTGGTGCCGTGGTTCAAGTCGACCTACCAGTTACGCATGAACGACAAAAAGCAGACAGAGATTCCGGTGAGCCGCGGGCAGACGAAGCGGCTGCGCGAGTTGTTCAATCTGTAAAAGATGTCCGTCGCGACATCAAATGTCTTGCTCGTCCCGAAGGGCGATTCGGCGATTCAACACCCCGGGCGAACACTCGCAGACCAGTCAGTCGTAGCGCTCAAAGATTATTTGTTTGCGGTGCCAACCGAAGGATTTCAGCCGATCGCGGACGGAGTTAATCATATTGCTCAAGCCGCAGACATAGGCGTTGATGTCGAAGCGAAGCTCAGCCGGAGGAATTCCCGGATCGACCGGGGAAAGCGGGAGTGCTTGACCAAGCCGTGCTGCGCGTTGCTCGATGATATGCGCGACATGGTCCTGCACATAGCCGCGAAGACCGGTCCAGTTTTCGGGCGCGCGGCTCAGAGTCGGCAGATAGTGGAAGTTGTCGTGGCGCGCGGCGAAGGCCTCGAACTCATCCCGATAGTAGATTTCACTCTCGTGGCGCGTTCCGTAGACGAGCCATATCTGTTTGCCATTGCTGCGATCGGGACCGCGCTCGGGAAAGAGCCATTGCAGAAAGCCGCGCATGGGGGCAACGCCGGTACCGGTGGCAATCAGGATGGAATCCGTGATGGGCTCGCGCAGGGTGAAGAAGCCATTCGGCCCGTAGACCTGAAGCGCGCCGCCTACGGGTAGATCTGGGAGGTCGGCCAGAAGATTCGAAAAGAATCCGCCTTCGACGCGGTTCAGGCAGAGATCGAATCGATTGCCGTCGGGAGCGGACGCGATCGAATAGGCGCGCGTTTGTTCCTTGCCGGCGGGATCCTCGGCTACCGCGGAGATAAATTGGCCGGGAAGAAAAGAGAAGGATTCCATCTCGTCGAGGATGAATTCGAGGTGGTAAGTCTGCGCCTCTTCGGAGATGCACTGCTTCCTGGTGAGACGTGCGGAATAGAATTCGCGTTCCAAACTGGGTTCTCGCTCGGAAGATGAGGCCGGAGAAGTCGACATGAGCGAGTATCGCCAGCCGGGCACACATATGGCAACCACCTGCGGTGGGGCCAATCGCCGCTGGCACGGCAAGGATCTCCAAGTTAGTGAACTCGGCCCTGGCCGCTAGTCTAGCGAACAGATCACGCGAAGGCGTGCCAGCAAAGTTGCACGCCGAGCGCGAAGAGCCAGAGCGACAAGGCGAGCCGCATGGGACGCGAAGGAATCCGTGTAGCAAGCCCGGTCCCGACCAAAGCTCCAGCAACGCCGCCGATGATTAAATTCGTGAGCAGAACAGGGTTCACGCCTCCTTGGGTCAGGTGCATTCCGCCGCCGATGAGGGAAAGGCAGAGGCCAAAGGACAGATCTGTGCCGACGATGCGGGGCACGTCGAGGGCAGTGAGTCCAAGGAGTGCGACCGTGCCAAGAGCACCCGCCCCGGAAGACGAGAAACCGACTTCAGCGCCAACGGGAAACATGGTGAGCGCGAGCCACCAGGGATGACTGGCGCGCTTGCGGCCAGCATCAGCCGGGCGAAAATGCCGGTAAATATGCCAACCGGACGAGAGCAGGATAATGGCGCCAAGGGCGAAATAGAGCCAGAGGGTGTGGCCTTGTACGCGCACTGCGCGCTTAAAAAAGACCGCCCCGAGAACAACGCCAGGCACGCCCGCGAGCAACATGATGCCGAGAGTGCGCCACACCACTTGGCGGCGCCAGATTTGAATTGGAACAACCACCAGCTTAACGGCAGCGGAATAGACCAGCGCGGTCCCAACGGCCTCGGGAACCGGGACATGGAGAAAGAGAATGAGCATAGGCCCCGTAATCGTGCCCGCGCCAACCCCGGTCATCGCAATCAGTGCCGCAATGAAGAAGCCGAGTAGAAGTTCCATCATGATCTCCGGCTCTTGCGGTTCTTCAGAAACCGACGTTCAATCGCGCTCATACTCATGGGCCTAAGAAGTCTGCTGAATGTGAATGCCGCACTCGAGCTTGCGTCCGGACCAGCGCCCGGAGCGCGGATCGTTGGGGTCGAAGGGCAGGCTGGTACAAGGGGCACAGCCGATGCTGGTGTAGCCCTTTTCATAGAGGGGCAAAAGCGGAATGCTATGCGCTTCGGCATATTGCCACACGTCGCGCGTAGACCATTCGGCGAGCGGGCTTAGTTTCGTAAGAACGTGGCCGGTGGGCAGCGCGAAAGATTCTTCCACTTGGAGATTGGCACGCGACTTCGACTGCTCGCGGCGCAAGCCGGTGACCCACGTGTCGTAGGGCGCGAGCGAGCGAAAGAGCGGCTCGACTTTACGTAATCCGCAGCAGCGATCCGGCGCAGACTTATAGAGAATGCCGAACTCGGACTCCTGCTCGGCCACCGTGTGCTGGGGCAGCACGTTGACAAGGTTCAGGTCCCACTCCGCAGCCATGCGATCGCGATACACGAGGGTCTCGGGAAAGTGATAACCGGTCTCGAGAAACAGCACCGGTATTCCGGGAAGGATCTCGCGCACCATGTGAAGGACGACGACATCTTCAGCCTGAAAGCTGCTCGTGATGCAAGGCTGCTGCGCGCGGATGAGACGCTGGCGCAGAAACTCCCGGGCAACGCTTGAGCGTTGTTCCAATTCAGATACCGAGGCCGTAGACATTGCTGTCCTCTCCTATCGAAAGTGCTGCGAGGCGTTGAAGCTCACTGAGAATCTTTTCGGGGTTATCGAAGGAGAGCTCGTATGGAGCGGTGTTGGAGCCATTCACCGCTGTGAGCGTAATCGGCCCAGCTTCGTCGCTTTCTACGAGGATGACAGCGCCGAGTCGCGCGATCGTGAGCAGCGATGATGACACGGCAGCGCGCGTGCGAAGGACAAGGGCGCCTTCCTGAAGCAAAGACGTCTCGAGCTGCGAAGCCAGGCGAGAACGATTGCCAAGAACCAGCAGGCCACGTATGGAGCGATTGGCGGCCGAATCCAATTCTTTCGCGTCTGCGATGCTGTGGATCATCCCCGCACCCGCAGTGGCGTTGTCGGCTGGATCGATGAGGACAAAACTGCCGGTGGTCCGATTCTCGCGGTAGACGTCGGCGAGGAGCGGGCGACTGGTTTCGATGACGATCTTGCCAATGTCGTTGAGAGCGAGCTGATCGGTAACGCGTTCGTCGAGCTGTTCGACATCGATACGCGAGCGGATTTCGAGGACCTGCGCGCGCACGGATTGCGTGGTGTGCTTGAGAAGATACGTAGCCCCCGGGCGGAGGGGCCTCGAATTCATCCACACTACTGTTGCTTCAAAATGCCTGGTCCTGTGCGGCGCATCGGCGACGGACGCGATCATCTCTCCGCGGCTCAGGTCAGTTTCGTCTTCGAGTGTGAGCACGACCGACTGCGGCGCGCGGGCGGAGGCGAGTTCGCCGTCCCATGTGCTGATGGAGCGCACGCGGGTACGACGGCCGGAAGGGAGCACGACGATCTCATCGCCAGGGCGCACCGTGCCGGCGGCGATCTGTCCGGCGAAGCCGCGAAAATCCTGATGCGGGCGCAACACGCGCTGCACGGGAAAACGCAGCCCGGTATTCAACCGCTCGATGGCGAGCGGAACGGTTTCAAGCAGCTCGAGCAAGCTCGGGCCGTCGTACCATGGGATCCGCTGGCTGCGATGAACGATGTTGTCGCCTTCGAGAGCGCTGACCGGAACGGCGATTAGCTCGGGAATCTCGAGCCGCGTCGCGAGTGCCTGCAGATCGCGATGATACCGGTCATAGACTTCCTGAGAAAAATCGACTAGGTCCATCTTGTTGATGGCGGCGATGACGGTAGGGATGCCGAGCAGAGCGGCGATGCAGGCGTGTCGGCGTGTCTGGTCGAGAATGCCTTTCCGCGCGTCCACGAGAACAATAGCGACGTCGGCCGTGGATGCCCCGGTCGCCATGTTGCGCGTGTACTGCTCGTGGCCTGGGGTATCGGCAATGATGAATTTTCTCTTCGGCGTTGAAAAATAGCGGTAGGCAACATCGATCGTGATGCCCTGCTCGCGCTCGGCGCGAAGACCGTCGGTGAGCTGCGCGAAGTCGATGGCGGCGTTGTGGGTGACAGAGCGGATGTGATCGTCGTAGACGTTGCGCGAATCGTAAAGGAGGCGCCCGATCAGCGTGGACTTGCCGTCGTCGACACTACCCGCCGTTGAAAAGCGCAGCAGATCTTTGGCTCGCTCCGCCTCGAGCTGTTGCTCAATGACCGCGTCAATATCGTCCGCAAGTGGATCTCCGACTAGCGGATCATCGGCTTGAGCGGCTACAGAAATCTCCAGTTCGTCCTGATCTGAAGCAATCATCAGAAGTAGCCCTCGCGCTTCTTGATCTCCATCGAGCCGTCCTGATCGTGGTCGATGATGCGGTTGGCGCGCTCGGAGTTCCGCACGGCCATTAGTTCCGCGATTATTTTGGGGACGGTGTCGGCATCGCTGCGGATGGCGCCCGTGCAGGGGCTACACCCAAGGGAACGCAGGCGGCACTTGACCCATTGCTCTTCACCCGGCAGTCCTTGCACGAAGGACTGTTCGACGGGAATGAGTGAGTCGCCGCGGACGAGCATCTTGCGCTCCTTCGCGAGATAGAGCGGAACGATGGGGATTTTTTCGAGATGAATGTAGTGCCAGATGTCGAGCTCGGTCCAGTTGGAAAGGGGAAAAACGCGGATACTTTCGCCCGGTCCGATGCGGCCATTGAAGAGGCTCCAAAGTTCGGGACGCTGATTTTTCGGATCCCATTGGCCGGCGCTATCGCGGAAGGAAAAAATGCGCTCTTTGGCACGCGATTTTTCTTCATCCCGGCGTGCGCCACCGAAGGCCGCATCAAACCCATGCGCGCGCAATCCGTCGAGCAGTGCCTGCGTCTTCAGTAGCCCGCAACAGCGTCGCGTTCCGAGGCGGACCGGATTCGCTCCGTCCGTTAGCGCTTCTTCATTGCGCCAGACGAGCAGTTTGAGGCCAAGTTCGGCGGTATACCGGTCGCGGAATTCAAGCATCTCGCGGAATTTGTACCCCGTATCGATGTGCAGCAATGGAAACGGAATGGGCGCGGGATGAAAAGCCTTTTGCGCAAGCCGCAGCATGACCGACGAATCTTTGCCGATGGAGTAAAGCATCACGGGCCGCTCAAATTCAGCCGCCACCTCACGGATAATGTGGATGCTCTCGGCCTCGAGAAGCTGGATGTGGTTGAGCCGCTCGCGAGGAGTCGCGGGGCGGTCGGGGACGTCACCGATCGCCGTAACTGTGCCGCGCGGGCTTGCGGGATCCGCCACGGGCATGTGCTCAGTTATGGCAGAGTCGGTTGCGATCGATGTCATTGAGACCTCACGGTTGAATCTGCGCCTGAAAATACAAAACCCGCGGCGGCAGGGAATCTGCAGCGCGGGCTTAAGGGAACCTGTTGTATTAAGTCTGGTTTACCCCACAGTCCGGCGCCGTACGCAACAACATGCGCAACAAATGGCCGGAGTGGGGCTGGAACTCATCATCCTTACTATAACGTGATCTGGATCACGGGTCAAACCCGAGACCGGTTCAGGCCAGCTTGTTGGCGGCGACAGCCAGATCGAAGTCCTTTGCAGTGAGGCCGCCCGCATCATGGGTAATCAGCGCGAGCCGGACGCGGTTGTAGCGAATATCGATGTCAGGATGGTGCCCGGCTTTTTCCGCCGCGTCGCCGACCTTGTTTACGAAGGCCAGGGCGCCAACAAAATCCTTGAAGCTGAAGGTGCGCGCGAGTTCGCCCGACTCGATTCTCCACTCGGGAAGAAACTTGAGGCGCGAAGAGATTTCGGCATCGGTAAGCGGCAAAATTCGACTCCTTAGCGCACTGAAATGCCCCACTGTTTTAGATGCGTAAGAACGCGAGGGGGCTCGGCTTCTCGCGAATCAGAATAGCAATGGTTGGGGACTACTTGCCCGCACCTGCGGTAGAAGACGCCAGGGCAGGTTGTTGCGGCGGAGCGATCCGGGCCAACATCGGACCAATCTCCGGGTTCGCCATGAAGTTCTTCCAGATCAAACCGCTGCGGTAGTTCTCGATCATCACGACCATGGGCGCCTGGTCAAGCCCGAGATAGTCTGGCGAGAACCAGTTCTCCGTCAGGTTGAAGGCATCCGTAGGACCGTAGATTCCCCACAAACGAGCGCCGAGGGTTCGGTAAAAGTACTTGAGCGCGGTCATGGATTCTTCCGGCGTGTACGGAAACGATCCTAGGGCGGCTGTCGGAGCGATCGTTCCGTTGTCGCTCGCGGGGTTGGGCGCGTGCGCCAGGTAGCCATAGGGATCGAGGCTGGCGGTCAGTCCCCATACGCCGGGGCCGTAGCCCTTGAAGTGGCTGGGGTTTTGCTGGCAGTAGAGGTAATTGATCAGGGCAATGTTTCGATTGTTGTCGAAATAATCAGTGTATTTGTCGCGAATCTCGCGCGGGTCGGCACCCATAAAGGAGTACTGCGTGAAAAACAGCGGGCCGCCATTCCCGACGCCCACATTGAGCTTGATGCCCTGGTAGGAGTTGCCATTGGAATAACGATTCCCATCGGTAGTCCCGGACCATCGGACTCGATACTGTTCGGCTGCTGCGGTCTGGCTTGCCCAGCCGGCATAGTAAGCGTCCGCCGGAATGCCATGGGTAGGCGAGGCCATCGCGAGAAGATAAGCGATCATGGTCTCGTTGAACCCTGTGAGCATGTGATCCGTGCGCCACGACCACTCGGGCGACCAATGCCAGATCAACGCATCGGCTCCGGATTGGCGCTCATACCAGTCCCATTCGACCGTTTGCCAAAGGCGGGTAATGCGTGCGGCGAGGGCCTGGCCGGCGCTGCCGCGATGCTCCACATACTGCCGCGCCGTGAGGAGCCCTTCCATCAGGAAGGCCGTCTCCACCAGATCGCCGCCGTCATCGAACATACCGAAGACGGGCATGGTGTGGCCGGTAGATCCATCCATGAAATGCGGCCACGCGCCGTGGTAGCGCTGGGCCTTTTCTAAAAAGCTAACAATGCGCGTGAGACGTTCGAGGCCCTGCGGCTGCGTAATGAAGTCGCGCTCCATGCCGACCACAATGGACATGACGCCGAAGCCGCTGGCGCCGGTGGCCACGATGCGAGGGTCGCCTGGGACACTCTCCAGAGCCATCCCCGATTGGGGGTGCGAGCCGCGTTCCCAGTAATAGCGGAAGCATTCCTCCTGCAGCATCGACAGCAGCTCATCGTCAGACATCGGATAGGTTTCTGCACGAACTGGCCTGGACAGCGCGGACGGGCGGTACTGTTTGTCGACGACGCCAATCTTGTAGGTCACCTTCAGGCCCGGGCTTCCCACAAAGTCGGCATAGCGATGCAGACCCGGCTGCTGAATACCAACGGCTTCGAACGGGCCCCCGCCGATCGACCGGTAAATGACCGTGTAGGCAAGCTCCGGGGAGTCTTTGGATTCCCACTTGAGGTCAACGTGGCGCTCGAAAGCTTCAGCGTGCAGATCGAAAGGCACGGGAAGTGTACCGGCCTCGACCGTCGAAGGCAGGGGCTCGTCGTCGATGCGCATTTCATCGACGATGAGGGTGTGCGGCGTGTTGTCGGCTGCCGCCTGGGCGAAGAAGATCGAATGCAGCTCGCGTGGGTCAAAGGGGTGTATAGACTCGGTCGCGAAACGGGCCAGCGGAATCTGAATCCGCTTCCACTGTCCAGGCGGCAGGTTGCCGGCAACCTCACCCAACGGCAAACGAGCCGTAAAGTTATGTTCGTCATCTGTCAGCTGCACCTGCGGCAGATCGGCTCCCGCGATGCGCTCGGCGGAGTAGCACCAGAACGAAAGCGTGTCGCCGCGAAAATCGGCCGCGCGGTTGTCATAACTGACAACGCGGATTTCGGCGTCCCAACTGCCACCCTCGACCGAGCGCCATTGGATACGCAGCGCATTGGGCGGCGTGAAGAAGGTGTGCGTCTCGACGGGCAAGCGGCCGTCGGAAGATTCCAGTGTGCTCGGCGCAACCGATCGCGCGCCCGTGTAGAAGTCGTTGTCAGGGGTTGGACTGCTCGTGAACACCAGGTGATTGAGGTAATCGTCCTGGGCAGCGGCACACGAAGACAAAACAAGCAGGGACAGTGACAGGGTTACAAGGCCACGAAGAGAATGGAGCACGGTACATCCTTAACTGCAAATCTAACGGGAATCGGCTTCTAAGCGGTGCTTTTGTGCACTTATCGGCCTAAACGCCGGGTACTTTCGATTTCCCTGGTTCCGCGGGGAGTAAGGGAATTTTCTCATAATGTGGGTAAAACTTCATCTCCATCGAGGCAGATCGTAGCGCAATTGGAGACGGCTTTACTCCAAGACGAAATGCGGGCGGTCAGACGAACAAGTGAGACCGCCGCCTCACGACAAAGGTGAGCAGATACAATTCCGATGATGCCGCTGCCGCTTCTGGGTCTTCTCACGATTCTCGCCGTGCTGGTTGCGATCCTGAGCAAGCGCGTCTCTCCGCTTGCGGCTCTGGTCTGTTTTCCGGTGGCGGCCTCGCTTATCGCGGGATTCGGCCTGGAAACAGGACATTTCATTCTCACCGGCATTCAAGGAATATCCGGCGTGATTGGCATGTTCGTTTTTGCCATTTTGTTTTTTGGAATCATGACCGACGCACGCATGCTGGAACCGTTGATCGGTTCACTGCTGCGTCGGATCGGGCGCAAACCATCGCGCATTGTGCCGGGCAGTGCCTTGCTTGCGTTGCTCGTGCATCTCGATGGCTCCGGAGCCGTCGTTTTTCTGCTGACGATCCCGGCGCTGCTCCCTCTCTACGAGAAGGTGGGTATCGACCGGCGTATCCTGGCGTGCGTTGTTTCGATGGCGGCTGGTGTGAATTTTCTGCCATGGACAGGGCCGACGATTCGCGCTTCGGCTGCTTTGCATATTCCCGCTGCAACCATCTTTTTCCCCATGGTCGGGGTTCAGGTAGTCGGACTGGCATTTGTGTTTTTCATTGCATGGAGGCTCGGCGTGCGCGAAGAACGTCGACTGCAAGAATGCCCGCCAGCAAGCATGGACGCAGAAACCCTGCAGCCTTTGGCGCAGCGAGCCTCCTTGCCGCGGTTCTTTTTCCCGAATCTGGCGCTCGCGGTTCTCGTCCTGAGTACTATGTTGACCGGAAAGGCAGATCCGGCGGTGATCTTCATGCTGGGGACGGTGCTTGCACTGATGCTGAATTTCCCCGATCTGAAGGCGCAGCAAGCGCGCATCACCGCCCACGCTCCGGCGGCCATTCTCATGGCCAGCATTCTCTTTGCGGCGGGCGCGTTCACGGGGATCATGAAAGGAACGGGCATGCTGGGCGCGATGGCGGCCGCGGCTGTACAGCACCTTCCGCAACACGGCGCACAATTCATACCGGTGCTCTTGGGCATCGTGTCCATGCCGTTGAGTCTGATCTTTGATCCTGACTCGTTTTATTTCGGCGTGCTGCCAGTGGTTGCGAGTGCCGCAGGTACGCTCGGGATCGCTCCTGTTACCGTGGCGCAAGCAGCGTTGCTGGGGATGCACACCACGGGCTTTCCCGTGAGCCCGCTGACGCCGGCGACCTTTCTGGTGGTGGGACTGTCGGACATCACTCTCGCCCAGCATCAGCGCTTCACAATTCCTTATCTATTTGGCGCATCGCTCATCATGACGCTCGCCGCTGTCGTCTTTCGAGTGATCCCGCTATGAGCTTCACGGAGGATTCGCATTGCGGACAATGAGGATTGGTGCCGGAGCAGGCTACTCAGGCGACAGAATCGACCCGGCTGTGGAACTTGTGGCCCAGGGGTCGATCGCTTATCTGGTATTCGAGTGCCTGGCGGAACGGACGATCGCGCTGGCACAAAAAGCGAAGCGGCAGGATGCGAGCCGAGGGTACGATCCGCTGCTGGAGGAGCGGATGGACGCGGTGTTGCCCCTCTGCTCGAAGAAGGGGATTCGAATCGTAAGCAACATGGGCGCGGCGAATCCAAGTGCCGCGGCGTCGAAGACCCGCGAAGTCGCCGAGCGGCTCGGCCTGCGCGGATTGCGCATCGCATCGATCAGCGGCGACGATGTGTTGGCCGTGATTCGCGGTGGGCAATTCACCTTTGCGGAGAACGGTGGTGCGGTGGAGTCTCTCGGAGAGAAGCTGATTTCGGCTAATGCGTATCTTGGAGCGGCTCCAATCGTGGAGGCGCTTGCTGCGGGAGCTGACGTGATCCTGACCGGACGCGTGGCTGACCCGGCGCTGTTTCTCGCGCCGCTGATCCACGAGTTTGACTGGTCGATGGAGGACTGGGATCTGTTAGGGCAAGGCACGGTCGTGGGGCATTTGCTGGAATGCGCGGGTCAATTGACCGGCGGCTATTTTGCCGATCCGGGATTCAAAGACGTACCCAATCTTGCGCGGCTCGGATTTCCGATTGCGGAGGTTGGGGAAGATGGGTCGGCCGTGTTTTCGAAAGTGGAAGGATCAGGCGGAGTGATCGATAAGGCCACCTGCGTGGAGCAACTGCTCTACGAGATACAGGACCCATCGGCCTATTTGACGCCGGACGTCGTCGCTGATTTTTCGCAGGTCGCGATTGAAGAAGTCGGCAAAGACCAGGTCCGTGTTACGGGTGGACGAGGGAGAGGGCGGCCCGACACGTTGAAGGTCTCCGTGGGCTATCACGATGGGTATGTCGGCCAGGGGCAGATTTCGTATGCCGGTCCGGGTGCGCTTGCGCGCGCACAACTGGCCCGCGAGATCCTGGTCGAGCGGCTGAAGAAACATCCGTTGGGCACACTTCAATTCGATTTCATCGGAATAAGTTCCATTCATGGCGAGCGGCTGTCTACAATGCAATGCGAACCTTATGAGGTAAGGCTTCGCGCGGCGGGGCGGGCCGAATCAATGAAGGTGGCGTCGATGATACCGCGCGAAGTGGAGGCACTCTACACGAATGGGCCATCGTGCGGCGGCGGCGTGTCTGGAGCGACTCGAGAGACAATTGCGATTGGCTCTACATTGATACCCCGGGCAATGGTGCAACACAAAATTGAATACGAGGAATCGTGAAATGCTGTTGCGGGACATGGCGCACGCGCGAACGGGTGACAAGGGAAATCTTGTTACGATTTCTTTGATCGCCTATCGCGAGGCGGATTTCAAGCGCATTGAGGAAAGCGTGACTGTGGAGAAAGTGAGCGCTCTGTTTGCCGAATTCCTCGATCGGCCGGCGCTACGATACAGCCTGCCTCATCTATTGGCTTTGAATTTTGTTCTGTATCGTCCGGAATCGCAGAGCGTAACGCGATCGCTGGCTTTGGATGCTCATGGAAAATGTCTCGGTTCGGCTCTGCTGGGAATGGAGATTTAGTTCTCTCCCTCTTCAAATTGCGAAGAACAAAAACAATGATGAACAAGATTTATCCCAACGCGCGGGCTGCATTGGATGGTCTGATTGAAGACGGCATGACCCTGGTGGTCGGTGGATTCGGCTTGTGCGGCATTCCAGAAAACCTGATCCTGGCGCTGCGCGGTACCGGCAAGAAGAATCTTGTCGTCGTGAGTAACAACGCAGGCGTGGACGATTGGGGACTTGGGCTTCTGTTGCAGTCACGCCAGATTCGCAAAATGATCTCGAGTTATGTGGGCGAGAATGCCGAGTTCGAACGCCAATATCTCTCAGGCGAACTCGAAGTAGAGTTCTGTCCGCAAGGCACGCTGGCCGAACGCATGCGGGCCGGAGGCGCGGGAATCCCGGGGTTTTATACGCGAACGGGTGTAGGCACGCTGATTGCAGAGGCCAAGGATCACCGCGAATTCGATGGGCAGACCTACATTCTTGAGCGAGGCATCAAGGCAGATGTGGCGCTAGTAAAGGCGTGGAAAGCCGATGCCAGCGGCAACTTGGTCTATCGCAAAACGGCGCGCAATTTCAATCCGCTGGCTGCGACATGCGGCAAAATCGCCGTGGCCGAGGTCGAGGAGCTTGTCTCCACGGGCGCCATCGATCCCGACCAGGTGCACACACCCGGCATCTATATTGATCGCATTGTTCACTGCCCCGATCAGCAGAAACGCATCGAGCAGAGAATCACACGGAGTGCATCCTGATGCCGTGGTCACGCAGGGAAATGGCGCAGCGCGCGGCGATGGAGTTGCACGATGGCTACTACGTCAACCTGGGCATCGGCATGCCTACGATGGTGGCGGGATGCATTCCGCCGGGCATCAACGTGACGCTGCAATCAGAAAACGGCCTGCTAGGTATCGGCGATTTCCCTTTGGACGAAGAAGTGGATGCAGACCTGATCAATGCTGGCAAGCAGACGGTGACGGCAATTCCTGGGGCCAGCTTTTTCTCGAGCGCGGACTCATTCGCGATGATTCGGGGGGGGCATATTGATATCGCGATTCTCGGCGCAATGCAGGTTTCCGAGTTCGGCGACTTGGCGAATTGGATGATTCCTGGACAAATGGTGAAGGGAATGGGCGGCGCCATGGACCTGGTTGCGGGCGTAAAGCGTGTGATAGTTCTGATGGAGCACAATGCGAAATCGGGTCAGCCGAAGATATTGAAGTCGTGCACGCTGCCGCTGACGGGAACGCGTGTGGTGAACCGGATCATCACCGATCTTTGCGTGCTCGATGTGACCAAAGAGGGCCTGCAACTTGT
>Ga0187863_10000676_pt1 | contig 28821 bp, 20 predicted proteins | sample June2016WEW_11_1_FD_132975 | JGI IMG/M metagenome (GOLD analysis project Ga0187863, IMG submission 132975) | Peatland microbial communities from SPRUCE experiment site at the Marcell Experimental Forest, Minnesota, USA - June2016WEW_11_10 | ecosystem: Environmental > Terrestrial > Soil >...
GCGTCCGTGCTGGCTGGCAACTAGAGCCTGCCCCGTAGGAAGCCTCCCGGGTACGGCCGCCCCGCCCGGCCGCAACCGCCCCGCCCGCCCGCCTTGAGTCTCTTCAGTCACACTGGCCTCTCCCGTCCACGTTTCCCGCGGATGGTGCGCCTAAGATCCTGGTGGCTAATTCTCGGCGTACCGGGCGCCGAGCTGTGAGGTAGGCCATGATCTGGCCCGCGGTCGTTCCTTCCCCTCGTCCTCCCGGCCGCGGAATCGGGTATGTCATGTCCATGCAGCCTGCCGCGTGGCCCGAACCGGATCCGCTGGTCGCGGCGGCGATCGCGGCGAAGTACCGGGGTAAGCGGCCACGGCCGCTGGCGGTGCTGATCCGTGACCGGCTGGGCCGGTGGCTGGAGGATGAGGATTTCGCGCAGGCGTTCGGGATCCGGGGCCGGCCGGGCTGGTCCCCGTCGCGGCTGGCGCTGGTGACCGTGCTGCAGCGGGCCGGGAACCTTACCGACCGGCCGGCGGCTGAGTCGGTGCGGACCCGCCTGGACTGGCAGTACCTGCTTGGCCTGCCCATCGACGACCCGGGCTTTGATCACACGGTGCTGGCCGAGTTCCGGGGCCGGGTGGCCGATGGCGGCCTGGAGCAGGTGGTGCTGGATGCGCTGCTGGGCCGGCTGGCCGGGGCCGGCCTGGTCAAGGCGGGCGGCAAGCAGCGCACCGACTCCACCCACGTGATCGCGGCGGTGGGCGGCGCTGAACCGGCTGGAGCTGGCCGGCGAAAGCGTGCGGGCGGCGCTGGAGGCGCTGACGGCGGCGCATCCGGGCTGGCTGGAGCAGCGGGTCTGCGTGGCGGACTTCGCCCGCCGCTACGGCACCCCGATGACCTCCTGGCACCCGCCGGCCTCCCAGGCCCGGCGTGATGAGCTGGCGGTCGCCTACGCCAACGACGGGTACGCGCTGCTGGAGGCCGTCTACGACAGGTCCTCGCCGGCCTGGCTGCGCGAGCTGCCCGCAGTGGACGTGCTGCGCCGGGTGCTGCTGCAGAACTACACGCGGACCACCACCAAGGATGGACGGGAGGTGATCAGACGGCGGGAGAAAGAGCCTGACGGCGACGGTCTCCCGCCCGGCCATGCCCGGATCGCCTCCCCCTATGACACCGACGCCCGGTGGGGCGTCAAGCGCGGGGAGTTCTGGCTGGGCTGCAAGCTGCACCTCACCGAGACCTGCGACGACCCCCCGCCGTGCACCTGCCGCCCCGGCCCGGCAGCGCACCAGCTCGCCGCCGGCGGCCCGGACCATGACCAGGGCTGCGCCCAGGTGTGCTTCCCGAACCTGATCACCAGCGTGGCCACCACCGACGCCACCGTGACCGACAACCAGATGACCGGCGCCATCGGCGACGACCTGGCCGCAAGGAACCTGACCCCGCGGCGGCAGTACCTCGATTCCGGATACCTCAGCGCCGCCCTCGTGGTCTCCGAGCTCGCCCGGCACGGTATCGCGCTGATCGGGCCGCTGCTGGCCGACACCTCCGCGCAGGCCCGCGCCGGCCACGGCTACGCCCGCGCCGACTTCACCGCCGACTACGACACCAAGACCGTCACCTGCCCGCAAGGGCGGACATCGGCGTCCTGGACGCCGTGCACGCAAAAGGGCGGCAAGGACGCCATCGTGGCCACCTTCTCCGCCACTGACTGCGGCCCCTGCCCGGCCCGCAGCCTGTGCACCACCAGCGGCAAGAACCGGCGCCAGCTCACCGTCCTGCCCCGCGACCTGGCCCAGGCCCAGGCCGCCGCCTGCACGGCAGCACGGTCGATCCCGTTCCAGGCCGACTACGCCCGCCGCGCCGGCGTCGAAGGCACCATGCACCAGGCCGCCGCCCACGGCGCGCGGCGCGCCCGCTACCGCAGCCTGCCCAAGACCCGCCTCGACCACGTCTACATGGCCACCGCACTCAACCTGCTCAGGCTGGAGGCATTCTGGACCGGCACACCATTAGACCGGCAGCGAACCAGCCACCTGGCACGCCTCGAACTCAGCCTCGCCGCATGATCCCGAATTAACCACCAGGATCGCCTAAATGGACAAAACACCCAGCAAACGTGCACGCTCCGCGGGAAACGTGGCTTCGACCATGATCAATTTGAGCTGTGGTGCTAGTGGTAGACAGGGCCCGGGGGCGGCTGCGGCACCTCGCTGCCCACCGCCTCTCGTAGGACGTGCGCCCAGGTGATCAGGGCACGTCTCGTAGGACGCACTCCCTGGTAACTAGAGCACGCGCAGAGCCACCAGGCAGGTGTCGTCCTCGGAGTGGGTCGAGCCGAGGGCCTCCAGCACGGATGTGATCAGCTGCTCCGGGTCACCGATGCCCGCGGCCGCCCGGGCCAGCGTGGCGAGCCCCTCGTCCAGGGGGCGGTCCCGGCGCTCCACCAGGCCATCGCTGTAGAGCAGCAGGACGTCGCCGGCCTCGAGGGTCACCGTCATCGCGTCGTACCCGCCACGGCCGGCGCCGAGCAGGATCCCGGCCGGCTGCCCCAGGGGCCGCGCGGTCGCCCCGCGGACCAGCAGTGGCGGCGGGTGGCCAGCCTGGGCCCAGGTGAGCCGGCGGCTGGGCGGGTCGAAGTAGCCGGCCACCACCGAGGCGGTGTGCTCAGGGGCGACGTGGTGCACCAGGTCATTCAGCCAGCCCACCAGGCGCTCCGGCGGCGCCCCGGTGATGGCCAGCCCGGCGAGCGCGCCGCGCAGCCGGGCCATGCCCGCGGCCGCGTCCAGGCCGTGGCCGGCCACGTCGCCGATCGCTAGCAGGACATCGCCCGGCGGCATCTCGGCCGTGATATACCAGTCTCCGCCGACCCGGCTGTCCGCGGACGCGGGCAGGTAGCGAACTACCGCGCGCAGGCCGGGCAGGTCGAACGGGGCCTCATGCAAGGGCAGGATGGCGCGCTGCAGCTCAAGGGTGACGTGGCGTTCCTGCAGTAATGCCGCGGCCAGCGCGGTGGGGTCACCAGGGGCTCGCTCGCTGTTACGCGGGCGCAGCGTGAACGGGCCGGACGCAGCCGCGAACGCGGACCGGGCCGCGGCCCGGTCCGGTCCAGCCGGGGCGCCCGGCTCGAGAGGAGCCGGGGAACTAACGATTTCAGGAGTCATCGCCGTTCATATCGTGAGCTTAGGTACACCAAGAGTGAGGCATGGGGGGCGCTCCTGTCTAGATAGGAACAGGGGGCCGCCCGGACCAGGCGGTGGAGCACCGTCAACGGCAAGGAACACCCCGTGGTTAGATGGCCCCCATGCAGACCTGGCATGCACGTTCCCCGTATGGACCAGGCGGGTTCCGTGGGTAGCGGGCACCCCGTCGCCGCCTCGAAAGAACTATATCCAGTAGAGCGGTTGCGGATGGCGGCGGGCGCCGCCGGGGCGGCCGGGCTGGGCGCGCTGCTGCTCACCCCGGGTCCCGACCTGCGCTACGTGACGGGCTACGACGCACAGCAGCTGGAGCGGCTGACCTGCCTCGTGCTGCCCTCGACCGGAGACCCGTTCCTGGTGGTGCCGCGGCTGGAACTACCCGCCGCGCAGGCCTCGCCCGCCGGGGGTTCCGGCCTGGAGCTGGTTCCCTGGGACGAGACGGATGACCCGTATGCGCTGGTCGCCACCAGGCTCGGCCCGGTCTCCTCGGTGGGTCTCGCTGACCGCATGTGGGCCATGATGGTGCTCCGCTTCCGCGCCGCGCTGCCTGCGGCCCAGCTGGGCCTGGCCAGCACGGCCCTGCGGAGCCTCCGGTCGCGGAAGAGCCCCGCCGAGGTGGCCGCGCTCCGTAAGGCCGGGGCGGCCATCGACCGCGTGCACGCCGCCGTGCCGGGCTGGCTGCGGCCAGGCCGGACCGAGTTCGAAGTCGCCGTGGACGTCGCGGCCGCGATCATCAGCGAAGGCCACGTCCGGGCGGACTTCGTGATCATCGCGTCCGGCCCGAACGCGGCGAGCCCGCACCACGAGCCGTCCGGCCGGGTCCTTCAGCCCGGCGACGCCGTCGTGGTGGACATCGGCGGCACCATGCCCAGCGGGTACTGCTCCGACTGCACCCGCGTCTACGCGGTCGGCAGCCCGCCCGCCGAGTTCACCGCCTACTACGAGGTGCTCCGCGGCGCCCAGGAGGCGGCGTGCGCGGCGGTGCGGCCCGGCGTCACTGCCGAGGCGGTCGACGCCGCCGCCCGGGTGCCGATCACCGAGGCGGGATACGGTCCCGAGTTCGTGCACCGGACCGGGCACGGGATCGGGCTGGAGACCCACGAGGACCCGTACATCGTGGCCGGCAACGCCGAGCCGCTGGAGCCGGGCATGGCCTTTTCCGTCGAACCGGGGATCTACCCCGGCCCGCACGGGGCCAGGATCGAGGACATCGTGGTCTGCACCGACCAGGGATACGAGCGGCTGAACCACGTCACCCGCGACCTGGTCGTGGTCGACGGCGGCTGAGCGCCTGGCCCGGTGTTCAGCCGCCGCGCCTAGGCGTTCGCTGTCTCGCCCGCGGTGACCACCTCGCTGGCCGCGGGGTGCCCGATGGACAGCGCGCTCACCGGGTCGAAGAACTGCAGGTTCGAGGTGTCCACGGCCAGCTCGCACGGCTGCCCGGACCGGACGTGGCTGCGGGCTGCCACCCGGGCGGTCCACAGCGACTTGCCCTCGGCCAGCACCGCCGCGGCCTCCTCCTCGTCCGCGTCGCCGGCCATCTCGCTGATGCTCTCGTGCCTGACCGGCGGGGCATCCACGGAGAAGATCACGTGAATCTCGCTGCCCAGCTCCTCGGTGACGTTGGCCCGCACCGACATCCGGGCCCAGCCGCTGTCGGCCAGCTGCGCGTCCTCGAAGTCCGACGGCCGGACGCCCAGGATGACCTCGCGGCCGAAATAGCTGTCCAGGCCGGGCTTGGCGTCGATCAGCCCGGCGGGCAGCGGCAGCCGGTGACCGGCGAAGGTGAGCGCCGGCCCGTCGTCGCGGACCAGCTCGGCGTTGATGATGTTCATCGCGGGCGAGCCGATGAAGCCGCCCACGAACAGGTTCACCGGGGTGTCGAACAGGGTCTGCGGGGTGTCCACCTGCTGCAGCCGGCCATCCCGCAGCACGCACACCCGGTGCCCGAGCGTCATGGCCTCCACCTGGTCGTGGGTCACGTACACGGTGGTGACGCCGAGCCGCTCGTGCAGCTGGGTCAGGGAGGCGCGCATCGACACCCGGAGCTTGGCGTCCAGGTTGGACAGCGGCTCGTCCATCAGGAACGCCTGCGGTTCGCGGACGATGGCGCGGCCCATGGCGACCCGCTGGCGCTGGCCGCCGGACAGCGCGGCGGGCTTGCGCTTGAGGTATTGCTCGAGGCCGAGCATCTTGGCCACGTCGGTCACCCGGCGCTTGATCTCGTCCTTCGGGGTCTTGCGCTGCTGGAGCCCGAAGGCCAGGTTCTGCTCCACCGTCATGTGCGGGTACAGCGCGTAGTTCTGGAAGACCATCGCGATGTCCCGGTCCTTGGGCGGCAGGTCGTTCACCACCCGGCCGCCGATCGTGATCGTGCCCGAGCTGATCTCCTCCAGGCCGGCGATCGACCGCAGCGCGGTGGTCTTCCCGCAGCCGGACGGGCCGACCAGGACCATGAACTCCCCGTCCTTGATCTCAAGGTTCAGGTCGTCCACCCCCTTGACCCCGCCTGGGTAGACCTTGTTCACCTGGTCAAGGAGGATTTCGGCCATCGACGCTCCATCGCTCTCCGGGACACCGCTCCGCTGCGGCGCCGCGCCAGGGGCTGCCGTGACTGCCGGGGCCGCGGTGGACGCGGTTCCGCCTGTCGCCTGTTTCCCCTTCTGGCGCGCAGCGTATCCGGCTTATCCGCCCGGGTTAAGACTGGCGTCACATGCTGTTACCTGAGCGTAAAGCCCGTTATCAGGCCGTTACCCTCGAAGAGGCGCGGGTGGCTGCTCGCGGTTTACCGTAACGGGGTGGAAGACATCGACCTCAAGATCGTCTCGCTGCTGTGCCGCGACGGCCGGATCAGCTTCACCGAGTTGTCCCGGCAAACCGGGCTCTCGGTATCAGCCACGCACCAGCGGGTCCGGAGGCTGGAGCGGCGCGGGGTGATCAGGGGGTATGCCGCCATGATCGACCCGGCCGGGGCAGGCCTGCCGCTGACCGCGTTCATCTCCATCAAGCCTTTCGACCCGGCTGCCCCGGATGACGCCCCGGAACGGCTCGCTCACCTGCCGGGCATCGAGGCCTGCCATAGCGTAGCGGGCGACGAGAACTACATCCTCAAGGTCAGGGTGGCCTCGCCGTCCGCCCTGGAGGACCTGCTGCAGCAGATCCGGGCCTGCGCCGGGGTGTCGACCCGGACCACCATCGTGCTGAGCACGCCCTACGAGAACCGCCCCCCGGACCTGGAGCACTCCGGGGAGGGCATCACCGGCGCGGATGGCAGCGACTCCGGGGCTCCTGAGCCGGGCGCCGAGGGCGTCGGCTGATCAGCCGATGGACTGCGCTGCCCCGCGGCGCAGCCCGTCGAGCATCACGGTGAGCAGCCGCTGGGCCTGGTCGGAATGGGCGGACGGGTAATCGCAGGCGACCGAGATCGCGTGCGACATCTTCAGCAGGTCCGCCACGTCCACGTCCGGCCGTATCTCTCCCGCCTGCTGGGCCCGGGCCAGCAGTGGGACCACGGCCTCCCGGACCATCGCGCTGCACGAGCTGACCACGTCGGCATTCTTCCCGCCGAGGGAGGACATCATCGAGATGGTCAGGTTCCGTTTGGTCGAGGCGAAGGCGACCAGCGCCTCCAGCCACCGGGCCAGCGCCTGGCCGGCCGGGACGTCCCCCGCCTCGCCCGAGTATTCCCGGGCCCGGGCGCACAGCGCCTCGACCTGGCTGCGATAGACCGCCTCGAGCAGCGCCTGGCGGGTCGGGAAGTGGCGGTACAGGGTCCCGATCCCGACCCCGGCCCGGCGGGCTATCTCGTCGAGGGATGCGTCGTCGGCGCCGTGCTCGGTGAACGCCGCGAGAGCCGCCTCGATCAGCCGTTGCCGGTTGCGCCGCGCATCGGCCCGCATCGCCCCCTCAGGAGGGCTGGTCGCGCTCATCCGAACCACTCTGCCTCACCCCGGCGCGCTGCCAGGCCGTAAATCAGCTTGCTAACCGGAGGCTGCCTCCGTATAGTAATCGGAGTCGGTCTCCGAATATCCGCACACTACCGTGCATCGTCCCAGGACTCCACTTCCAGGAGACAACTGTGCCTTCTTCTCCCTCCTCATCGCCGGCGGTGGCGCTGCGCCGCCCGGGCGCGTCCCGCGCCCGCGGCCGTCCCGGCGTCGCCTTGATCATCATGCTGTCTGCACAGCTCATGATCATCCTCGACATGACCGTGGTGAACATCGCTCTCCCGCACATCCAGGCCGGCCTGCACTTCTCCGCGGCCGGCCTGTCCTGGGTGCTGAACGCCTACACGCTTACGTTCGGCGGCCTGCTGCTGCTCGGCGGCCGGGCCGGCGACATCCTGGGCCGGCGCCGGATGTTCCTGGCCGGGATCGCCCTGTTCACAGCCGCCTCGCTGGCCGGCGGCCTGGCCACCACGGCCTGGTGGCTGCTGGCGGCCCGTGCCCTGCAGGGAGTCGGCGGCGCGCTGGCCTCGCCCGCGGTGCTGGCCCTGGTGGTGGGCAGCTTCCCGGAGGGACGCGAGCGGACCCGCGCGCTCAGCATCTACTCGGCCGTGGCCATGGGCGGCGCCTCACTCGGCCTGGTGCTGGGCGGCGTCATCACCGAGTGGGCGTCCTGGCGCTGGGTGCTGTTCGTCAACGTGCCGGTCGGGATCGCCGTGATCGCGGTCACCCCGATGTTCATCACCGAATCGCCGCGCCAGCCAGGCCGGTTCGACGTGACCGGGGCGCTCACCTCCATCGCCGGGATGACCGCGCTCGTCTACGCGTTCATCCGGGCCGCATCGGACGGCTGGACTGACCGCCTCACCCTGGCCGCCTTCGCGGTGGCCGGGGTGATGCTGGGCGCCTTCCTGCTCACCGAATCCCGGGCCCGTCAGCCAATCACGCCGCTGCGGCTGTTCACCAGCCCCGCCCGGGCCGGCTCCTACCTGGCCCGCCTGCTGCTGGTCGCGGGGATGTTCGGGATGTTCTTCTTCCTGACCCAGTTCGTCCAGGACATCCTCGGGTTCAGCCCGCTGGCCGCCGGGTTCGCGTTCCTGCCCATGACCCTCACCGTGTTCGGGGTGTCCCGGGCGGCGCCGCGGCTGCTGCCCCGCTTCGGCCCTACCCGGCTGATGCTGGCGGGCATGCTGCCGGTGATCGGCGGGATGGCGTGGCTGGCCCAGGTCTCGGGCCAGACCACCTACCTGGCGGGCGTCCTGGGGCCGATGCTGCTCATCGGCACCGGGATGGGCATCGTGTTCGTCCCGCTCACCATGGTGTCGCTGGCCGGGGTGGCGCCCGCCGACTCCGGCGCCGCCTCCAGCATGGTGAACGTCATGCAGCAGGTCGGCGGATCACTCGGCCTGGCCATCCTGGTCACCGTGTTCGGGACCGCCTACCGGGACGCGGCGCGGCAGCTCGCCCCCGGTGTTAGCCACGCGAGCGCCGCCCGCCAGCTGCTCATTCACGGAATGTCCGCGGCCTTCACCGTGGCTGCCGTCTTCGACGTGTGCGTGCTGCTGGTCATCCTGCTGACCAGCCGGGCCAGGCCCGCGCCCCAGGCTCAGGCCGAAGGCCGCACGCTCGCCGGGACCAGGCCGGTCAGCACGCCGCGGTGACCGGGCGGACCGGGAGCCCGGCGGGGAACACCGCGCCCGAGGGCACGATCGCGGCGGTGCCGCCGTACCGGCGGGCCGCGTCGGGCAGGGCCTCGGCGGGCGCGGCCACCACCGTCGCGCCCTCGAGCAGGGCCAGGTCGAGGAGCAGCGTGTACTCACGGGCACAGCCGTCCGGCGGCGCGGCCAGCACCACGTCGTGCGCGGTCACCGGCGCGGGAGCGGCCAGCCGGCTGAGCTCCCGGGCGAGCTGGGCGTGAGTCACCGGGGTCGCCCCCAGCCCGCCGCCCGGCCGGGGAACGTACGGCACCAGGTCCAGGTCCGCCGGCCCGGCGGCGACCGGCGGCCGCAGTCCCCGGGTCAGCAGCGACCGGAACGGCACGGTGCCCGGCGCCTCGTCGAAGGAGATGACCTGCCGGACCCACGAGCCGTCCGCCGCGCTCAGCGCGGCGGGCACGAGCGGGTCCGCGGTGACGAGCAGCCGGGCGCCGCAGTCGGTGAGCTGCCTGGCCATCATGGCTATCGTGCTACCCGCACCGATCGGCGACGGCACCCCACCGGCCGCCCGGATCGCGTGCACGGCCAGCACGTAGCTCACCGCGTCGGGGACGTACACCCCGACGACGTCCTTGGAGCGCAGCCCGCGCCAGGCCAGCCCGGCCGCCGCGGTCTGCAGCGTCACCGCCAGGTCCGCGTGACTGAGAGTTTCCCCCGGCCACGCAGCCATCCCCCCCACCAGCGCGGGATGGTCACCCCGGGCCGATGACAGTCCTACCAGCCGCTGGGTCACAGTGGTGTGAGGGGCTGGCATGTCCGTCACCGTCATCCGTGCCCCTCTCCCCAGGCTCCTCCGGCCATCCCCCTCCTGACGGCCGGAGGAGCCTTGGCTCTGCGTCCGGCAGCCCGGTTGAGCCTTGTGCGGGCCCCCATGCCGCACAGGACTCAACGGGACTCTGCGGATGACCTTACGTATGCACGGGTGGGTCCACATGCGCCGAACTATGCAGTGCCGTGTGTAGTTCGGCGCTGCAGCGGGAGCGGATTGGTATGTAGGCCGACTTTTCAGGCATCCGGCCCGGGCTGGCGGGCTACCCAGGCGGCGATCTGCGCCCGGGAGCTGAAGCCCAGCTTGGTCAGCATGTTGGCCACGTGCCGGGCCACCGTGGCCTGGCTGATCACCAGCTCGTCGGCGATGGCCCGGTTGCTCAGGCCCCGGGAGATCAGCCCGGCGAGCTCGCGCTCGCGCGGGGTCAGCGTGGACGGCACGGCCGCGCCGCCGCCGGCCGGGCCGGCCGTCCCGCCGGAGGGGACCGCAGCGGCCGGGCCCGGCGGGCCATCCCCCCCGGACCTCGGCCGGGGCAGCCGTCCGCCCGCGGTGCCGTCCGCCGCGGGCGGACTGGCCGGCCGGGTGCCGATCGCGTAGCGGACCGCCTCGTCCGCGCCCATGGCGCGGCCTTCCTCCAGCAGGGCGGCGGCGCGCATCTCACCCACTGACCGGCGGGCGGGGCCGAGCAGGTCCTCCAGCCGCGCGCCGGCCCCGGCCGAGGGCGGGTGCCCGGTCGCGGAGCGCAGTTCGAGGGCCGCTCCGGCGAGCTTCGCGGCCCGCACCGCTTCCCCGGCCCGGGCCTCCAGGGCCGCGAAGGCCTCCAGCCCGCGGGCGACCGGGAGGCGCTGGCCGGTGGCCAGGCTCAGCGCCAGGCTCTCGGTCAGGCTGGCCCGGCACAGGGTGAGGTCACCCTGGATGAGCGCCACCGAGGCGATGCCCGCCAGGCACCGCGCGATCTCCGGCCGGGCGTCGATCTCCTGGTACAGGCTCAGCGCTCCCTGGTAATGGCTGATCGCGGCCTGGTGGTCGCCGCGGGCCCGGGCCACGCCGCCCAGCCCTACCTGGACCTGGGCCACCCCCCACCCGTTGTTGTCCCGGAGCACGTCCAGGGCCGCCTCGTAGGTGCGCTGGGCCTCCCGCAAGCTGCCCAGCCGGGCCATGCCGGCCGCCTTGATGCTCAGCGCCAGCCCTTCCTCCCAGTCGTTGCCGAGCTTGTGAGCGGTGTCCGCCGCCTCGTCGATCCGGGACACCGCTTCAGCCGGGTTGCCCGCCCGCAGGCTGGCCACCGCGAGCAGCCGCAGCGCACCAGCCTCGTGCGGGTCACCCACCTCCCGGCACAGCTCCAGGCCCTCGCGGGCGCACCGTTCCACGGTGCGGTAGTCCTGCTGCTCGAAGGCCAGGTCGCCGCGGAACACCAGGGCCGGCCCTCGCACCTCGGGCGGCACGCCCGCCGCGCTGACCAGGAACCGGTCGAACCACTCCGCGCCCTCGGTTACGTCGCCGTGGGTCACCCAGGGGTTGCGCATAGCCCCGCACATGCGCAGCCCCTCGGCGGTGTCGCCGCGGCGCAGCGAGGTGGCCAGCGCCAGCCGGTAGTTCGCCAGGTCCACGGTAATGGACCGGTACATGGCCACCCGTTCCGGCCAGAACGGCGCGCCGCGGACGAACGCCCGGGACACGACGTACTCCCCGTAGCGGAGCAGGTAGTCGCGGTGGCGCAGCCAGAGAACGTCCACCTCACCCGAGGCGGCGAGCCTGCTGGCCGCGTACTCCTTGATCGTGTCCAGCAGCCGGTAGCGGGACTCCCCGCGCAGCTCGAGGTCGAAGGTGACCAGCGATTTGTCGATGAGCGCGGCCATCAGGTCGAGCACGGTGCCGCCCGGGATCCGCTCGTCCGCGCAGACTTCCTCGGCCATGTCCAGGTTCCAGCCCGCGAACACCGACAGCCGCCGCAGCAGGATCTGCTCTGGCTCGCTCAGCAGCTCATAACTCCAGTCCACGGCGGCCCGCAGCGTCTGCTGCCGCGGCGGGGCGGTCCGGTCACCCGAGGCCAGCAGCCGGAAGCGGTCATCGAGCCGGCTGGCGATCTGCTCCACGGACAGCGCGCGGACCCTCGCCGCAGCCAGCTCGATAGCCAGCGGCATGCCGTCCAGGGTCAGGCACAGCCGGGCCACCGCCTCGGCGTTGTCGATGTCCAGGGCGAACCCGGACCGGGCCGCCGAGGCCCGCTCGGCGAACAGCTGCAGTGCCTCGTGCCGGGCCAGGTCGGCCAGGGACTCCGGATCCAGGCTGGCCGGCACGGAGAGCGGCGGGACCCGCCAGACCGTCTCGCCGCGCACCCGCAGCGGCTCCCGGCTGGTCGCGATCACCCGCAGCGACGGGCAGTCGGCCAGCAGCTGCTGGACCAGTTCCGCGCACCCGTCCACGATGTGCTCACAGGTATCCAGGACGAGCAGCAGCCGCCGGGCCCGCAGCGCCTCGGCGAGGGTCGCCATCAGGGGCCGGTCCTGCTCCTCGCGGATCCCGAAGGCGGCCGCGACCCGCCGCGGGAGGAGGTCCGCGTCGGCCGTGTCGGCCAGTTCCACCAGCCAGGCGCCGTCGGGGAATTCCGGGACGAGATCGCAGGCCAGGCGGAGCGCGAGGCGCGTTTTGCCGATGCCGCCCGGGCCGCACAGGGTCAGCGCGCGGACATCACTGAGCAAGAGCGCGAGCTCGCTCAGGTCGCGCTCCCTGCCTATGAAGCTGTTCGGCTCCGCAGGAAGGTTGCCCGGGGCAGGGGGAGCTGCGGAAGTCATGGCATCGAGGACCGTCTGGTTGATGGCGGGGGCCAGCGCCTTGCAGAGTGTGTTCTATTCACAAATGAGTACGGGAACGCTGGTGGTGTAGCGAAGTCGACCGAAATACGTCAATTTGACCATCGTCCACCACTGCGTGCCGCGCCGGGTAGTAGCCGGTACCTGGACATGATAACGGAGAGTTACATCTTTTCCGGGGGAGACGGAAAAACCTCGCATCCAGGGATGCACCGCCGGCCAGGTCCCATAGGGGGAGATCAGCTGCGCCTCGCCCCGGACCGCAGAGGCGGCCCGGTTGGCCAGCCGCACGGCCAGTTCCCCGGCGCCCCCGGGCCGGACCTGGACGGCGGGCGTAAGCACGGTGACCTCCACTTCGGCCGCGATGGCCTGCTGATCGGCATCCAGCGCGGGCAGCAGGGTGTCGAGCGGCAGGTTGAGATCGGGGACCGGGGGCTCGCCCAGCATCACGGCCGTGGCGTCCTCCAGGACCTGGCCCAGCTGGTCGCGGATACTGGCCGCGAGGAAGTAGTGGCCGGGGGCCGCGCCTGCCGTGCCGCGGACGGCCAGGTCCCAGTGCGCGTAGCCGAGCGCGGGCAGGTCGTAGCGCAGCGGGCCGGCCGGCGTGGTGGCCAGGCCCGCCGGGACGTCGAGGTCTACGACCCCGGCCGCCGGCTCCGGCCCGCAGGCCACGCTGAGCCGTATCGTCGCCGCGTCCGGGACTCCGGCCGTCTGGGGAAGCGCGACCCGGGTGGGTGACACGTGCACCGCGACCGGGAGATTGCCGGCCGGGGCCGGGCCCTTGCCGTGCAGCCAGTAGCGGGTGAAGACGGGCTGGGCGGGTTCGGGGGGAGCGGGCACGGCGGCGGGAGGGGCCGTGGGGGGCCCGGCGTCCCCGGGCCGGAAGGCCGCCCCGGCGGCCGGCACGGCCAGCGCCAGCGTGATGGTCCCGGCGGGCGGCACCGACGTCTCCGCGTGCCCCGCCCGTACCGGCAGCGGGGGCCCGGCCGCGCCGCCGTCCCCGTCCCGGGCGTCCCCGTCCCGTGCGTCCTCGACCAGGCTGATCGGCCGCGCTGCGGTAATCCCGGTGAACAGGCTCAGCCGGGCCCCGGTGGCGGACCGGCCGCCGAGATCACGCAGCCGGGCCGTGACGCCGTCCTCCCGTCGCGGCCGCCCGGCCCGGCCCGCCGCGAGTGGGTTCCCGTGCGGCTTCAGGGCGGACACCATCACCGGAAGATCCGCGGCGCAGAGGCTGGCCGCCGCCGGGTGCGGGCCAGGGTGCAGGCCGGTCTCGCAGGCCAGCAGGTCATGGTTGTAGTCCTGGCCGGCCACGGCGAAGCCCGCGTCCCGCCAGTCCCCCGGGCCGGCGGCGAGCGCGTACTCGAACGTGTGGCTCCAGTGCTGCCAGGCGAAGCTGCTCCCGTCCGGCGCGGTCCGCTTGTCGCCGTCGATCCACACCCCCGACGGCCACGCGCTGCACGAGCGCATCAGCGCGATGTGCAGCGTGCCATCCGGCGAGACCAGGCTGCCCGGCGTGCCACGGTTCAGCAGCGCCACCGAGCGCGGCGCCAGCGCCGCGTCGGCCTTCCCCCCGCTCGCCTCATCGGCGCCACCTGGATCAGCGCCGGCCAGCCGCGTGACCTCGATCACCGAGTCGGCCAGGTCGGCGGTGACCGCGGCCGCCGCGGCGCTCAGGTCCGGGCCGGCCACGACGAGCACCGGCAGGTCGCGCAGCCCGCGGACGTCGGCCCCGGGCGCGAACGCCGCCGCACGGGACGCCGCGGCCGGGATCCACAGCCGGGCGCTCCCGTTTTCGGCGAGCAGGCGGCCGAGCTCGGGGGCCGCGTCCGGCCCGGCCGCCTCGAGGATCCGGGCGGTCCACGGGTTCTGCTCCGGGCCGCCCAGCGCGATCCGCACATCAGGCAGGTTGGAGTCCAGGTCGATGGAGCCGTACCGCGGCCCGTCCGGCCACGAGCAGGTGGCCGTGACACCCTGCCCCGCGAGGGCCGCGACCAGGTCACGGAGGGCCACGGACAGGCCGTTGCGGGAAAAGGCGGGGTGCTGCGCTGCCGGGGAAGCCGGCAGGATCACCTCAGCCACCCCCAGCGCGTGCTCCCGCCGGGCGCCGCCCGGCTCGCGCCAGCCGGCCCGCGCCGTGGAGCCCAGCCCGAACCATTCGTGGGCCGGGTTGTCCAGCGTGAAGGGGTGCTCGGCGACGTCCGCCACGGCGCTGCCGAACGACCGGCCCACCACGGCGGTGGCGCCCTGGTAGATGGGCAGCCCGCCTGGCACGTCCGCGGGGAAGCGCACCCGCAGCAGCCGGTCCTGCCCGATCGAGCCGTCCGCGTGGGTGCGGAACTCGATCCGCTCCGCGCCGTCCCACAGCAGCGTCTCCTGCGTGACCCGCAGGTCGCCCAGGGTCAGCTCGGCAAGCAGCCGCGCCCCCAGCGGGCAGCGCTGCGCGGTGACCTTGGCACTGGCGGCGCCCGAGCCGGTGCCGGGCCCCTTGGGGGACAGCAGCCACGGGCCCTCACCCCAGCGCGGGTGGTAGTCGTACTCCTCCTGGAGCAGAAGCTCGTTGCCGCCGGGCTGGTCCGCCTCGGCGCCGCGGCGGAGCAGCCTGGCGCCGGACCGCTTGTCCACGACGCGGGTCAGCGTGCCGCCGCGGGCCGGGTCGGCCTCGACCAGGAAGTTCTCGTTCTCGATCACCGTGCCGGGCTGCGGCTCCCAGTCGCTGCGGGCCGGGCCGCCCGGGGCCGGTCCGGTCCCCGGTGCCGGCGTGGCCCAGTAGGTCCGGTAGCCCAGCGCGGGCACGTCCGCCGCGCGGAAGGCCAGGGTGACCGCGGCGAGCGTGCCGTCCGGATGACGCTGGGCCGCCTCGGCGAGGAACGGCACCTCAGCGGTGTGATCCCGCAGAGTGATCCAGGCGGGGCCGGGGGCGGTGAACTCCAGATCGGCGCGGGCCACGCCGGACCGTGCCCAGGACAGCGTGTTGAACACGGTCAGGGCACGCGAGCCGGGCTCGCTCCCGGACGGCCGGGTGTCGGCCCGCCCGGCCAGGTAGGCCGCCGCGTCACGGCGGGCCTCGTCGCCGCGCTGCCACGCTTCCCGCCACCCGCCGAGCAGGTCCAGGTAGACCTGGTCCGACTCGGTCCCCGTGATCGCGTCGTGGTGCGCACCGAAGACGAGCTGGCGCCATGCCTTGTCCAGCGACTCGGCCGGGTAGGGCGCCCCGTCCAGCCAGGCCAGGGTGGCCAGACGCTCCGCGTCGCCGACCGCGATCTCGGCCGCGCGCTGGCCCTGTTTGGTGTCGATGTAGGACACATCCTTGCCCGGGTAGACCGGGTTCATGTCCCTGGTCTGCGGTACCAGCCAGACGCCGCGTTCGGCGGCGTCCGCGCGGACGGCGGCGAAGAACTCGCGGGGCAGCGCGGTCACGAAGCGCGGCCAGACGTACCTGGCGTTCCAGTCCCGGTGGATCGCGGTCACCCAGCGGCTCGGGATGACGTGGTCGGCCCCGACCGGCAGCAGCACGTTCCTGGTCGCGGCGACCGGGGCGAGTTCCCGGAACTGGCCCAGCGCGTCTGCCTCGGCCGCGGCCAGGTCGGCGGCCCGGTGGGTGCCCCAGCCGGCCCCGTAATGGTTGGGCATGTAGCTGGTGAGCAGGCCCTGCCCGTCGGGGGAGACCCACTCGAACTCGCTGCGCATCTGCATCCGGGTGTTGTCCCCGACGGTGCGCTGCGGGCCCCACTGGTGATAAGGGCCCCGGGCCCAGGACGACTCGGCCAGCCCGGCCGCGGCCATCAGCCCGGGGTAGCCCGGGTCGTGACCGAAGGCGTCCAGCATCCACGCGGTCCGCGGGTCGCCCCCGGCCACGTTCCGCTGGTAGGCGAGCCCGTACACCGCGTTCCGGATCGTCGACTCCGCGCCGGTCAGGTTGGTGTTGGGCTCGTTGTAGTTGCCGCCCACGATCTCGACCCGGCCCTCGTCCAGGAACCGGCGCAGGTCGGCGCGGGCTTCGGGATGGGTGTCCAGGTAGGGCTTGAGGTAGTCGATCTCGGCCAGGACGAACTTGTAGTCCGGGTCCCGGCGGGCCTCGTCCAGGTGCAGCGCCACGAGCTCGAACGCGGTACGCACCTCGGGCAGGCTGCCGTCCTCGCCGGGCAGCAGCAGACGGGCCTCGGTGAAGTCGCCCTGCGTGTCCCACCAGACCGGGTCGTAGTGGAAATGGCTGACCATCCACATGGTCCAGCCGGTCTCGGCCACCCTGATCTCGGCCGCCCGCTCCGCCCGGCTGCCCGTGGTCGCGGTGAGCGGAGTGGTCCTGGTGAGCGGGGTGGTCCAGGTGAGCGGGGTGGTCCAGGTGAGTGGGGTGGTCCAGGTGAGCGGAGTGCCCTCGGCGATCGCCGTGACCTGCCGCGGGCTGCCCGCGGCGCGCGGCGCGGCGATGTCCACGCCTACCTCGGCCACCTGCTCCGCGCCCGGCTGCGCCAGGTCCAGCCGCACCGGGGCCGGCGTGCTCACCCCGGGCCCCTCGACCCGGACCGTGACCGGCACGATGGCCGGGGCGGACTGGGCCGGGCGGTCATCGAGCACCGCGACCCGGACGATCTGCAGCGGGTGCCGCGCGGTGCCGCCGAACATGTCCGTGCCGGCCACGCTGGTGATACGCATGGCTCCATCGTGACACGCGTGCGGCAGCCCGGCACTGGCCCGCGGGCGGCCGGGGGCGGTAGCGCGGCGGTAACCCGGTACCGCAGCGGCAGGCAATCGTCTGCATTGGTGGATACCATTCAGGTCTGACGTCGCTGGCCCGCGACCACCCGGGAATGTCCCGGGCGTCCCGGCCGGCGCAGATCGACGTGCGTGCGCCCCAGGCCGGGCGCACGCGGAATCGGGGTGGCTGTCAGTGGCTGATCCGCCGGTGACCTTGAAGGATGTCGCCGCGCGGGCGCGTGTGCACCCCGCCACCGCGTCCCGGGCGCTGAACCCCGAGACCCGGCTGCTGGTCCGTGAGGACACGGCCCAGCGGGTGCTCGAGGCGGCAGCCGCTCTCGGCTACCGCCCGAACACCGTGGCGCGCAGCCTGCGCACCCGCCGCTCGCACAGCGTAGGGGTGCTCATCCCGGACCTGAACAACCCGCTGTTCCCGCCGATCGTGCGCGGCATCGAGGACCGCCTCGCGGCTGCGGGCTATGTGGCGCTGATCGGGAACACCGACGGGGACCCCGAGCGGGAGCGGATGCTCTTCGAGCAGATGCGCGCCCGGCACGTGGACGGCCTGGTGCTGGCCACCGTGCATCTCGGCGACCCGCTGCTCGCCGAGTCGGCCCGCGCGGACCTGCCGGTGGTGCTGATGAACCGGCTGGCGCACGACTACAGCCTGCCGTCGGTCTCGGTGGACAACGAGCGCGGCATCCGGATGGCCGTCTCCCACCTGGCCGGGCTCGGGCACACCCGGATCGCGCACATCGCCGGCCCGCAGGAGGTCTCGACCGGCCTCGCCCGGTACCGGGGCTTCATCGCCGCCATGGAGGCGCACGGCCTGGCCGCCGATCCCGAGCTGATCGTGACCTCCAAGTCGTTCTCCATCGACGAGGGGATGCGCTGCGCCCAGCTCCTGCTCCAGCGGGATGCGGGCTGCACCGCGGTGGCGGCGGGCAACGACATGCTGGCGATCGGCTGCTACGCGGCCCTGGACGAGGCGGGCTTGTCCTGCCCGGCCGACCTGTCCGTGGTCGGCTTCAACGACATGCCGTTCATCGACCGGCTGCGCCCGCCGCTGACCACGATCCGCTTCCCGCACTACCAGGTGGGCACCGAGGCCGCCCAGTTGCTGCTGGAACGGATCGCCGGTCATGCCGGGCCGGTCAAGGTCCTGTTCCTGGCCCCCGAGCTGATCGTGCGCGGCTCGACCGGGCCACCGGGCGGCGCCGCGGTCCAGCCGCCCGCCAGTGCTCCCGGCCTGGCGGTCCAGCCTTCCGGGACGGATCGCTGAGCCCTGCGGACCCGCCCCCGGCGCGGGGAGAATCCCTGGCGCCCGCCAATTTGCCGGTGTCGAACCAATCATGTCTGTTGACAGCGGCCTGACCTCTACGTCAAGATCCGTGCAAACGATTGTGCGTAGGGGGTGACCTGATGGCAGGGCACGGTAACGAACTCCGGCTGGGCTGGCTCGGGACCGGGCGGATGGGTTTCGAGCTGGTCCGGCGCCTGCTCGAGGCCGGATGTGATGTTGCCGTCTACAACCGGACCCGGGCCAAGGCCGAGCCGCTCGCCACGCTGGGTGCCAAGATCGTCGGCTCGCCCGCCGAGCTCGGCGGGCGGGACATCGTCTTCGCGACGGTGGGCACGTCCCAGGACCTGATCGACGCGGTGCTCGGTGCGGACGGCCTGGCCACCGGGGAGACGGTGCCCGGCATCCTGGTGGACTGCTCGACGATCTCGGCGGCCGTCTCGATGCAGATCCGGGGGCAGCTCGCCGCGCGCGGCACCGAATTGCTGGCCGCGCCGGTGATGGGCAATCCGAAGGTTGCGAGCGTCGGGAAGCTCACGCTCGCGGTGTCCGGGCCGCGGGGCGCTTTCGATGCCGCCCGGCCATACCTGGACCTGCTCGGCGCCGGGGCCACATATGTCGGCGCTGGCGAACTCGCGCGCACCGTAAAGCTTTGCCATAACTTGTTCCTGGGCGTCGTCAGCCAGTCTCTGGCAGAAGTGACGATCTTGGCCCAGAAGAGTGGCGTCAGCCGGACCTCGTTCCTCACCTGCCTTAATGAAAGCGTGATGGGTTCGCAGTTCACTCGTTATAAAGCACCTGCTTACGTCAACCTGGACTTTCGCCCGACGTTTACGGCTTCCTTGCTCCGGAAGGACTTTGACCTGGGCCTGGCCGCGGCCAGGGAACACGAAGTCCCGATGCCGGTCGCCTCGCTCGTGCACCAGATCGTGCAGAGCCTTATCGGCCATGGTTACGGCGAGCAGGATTTCGCGGCCCTTGTCGAACTGGAAGCACAGTCGGCAGGCCTGGAGCTGGAGAGCGAAAACTCCGACATCGCGGACGGACTCGATCAAGGTCATGCGAATGGGGGCAATGCAGTACCGTGAGCGACTGTCCCCGGCCAGCCCCCTCGCAGCCATCCGGCCCCCGCGGACGCGCCTCATCGCGCGGGCTGCAGCTGGCTTTAACCACAGGAGATTCCTGATCTGGAAGGAGGACCGGATGAAACCTCACCGCACCCGGTTCTTGTCTCTCACAGCCGTCGCAGCCGCGGCGGCGATGGTCCTGGCTGCCTGCAGTAGCAGCGGCAGCAGCGGAAACGGTTCATCTGGAGGGAGCAAGTCGCCGATCTTGATCGGCACGTCGCTGTCCCTGACGGGTGACTTCTCCGCGGACGGCCAGGCTTTCCAGCGCGGCTACCAGCTCTGGGAAAGCTACGTGAACAGCCACGGCGGCCTGCTCGGCCGCAAGGTCCAAATGGTGTTCCTGAATGACCAGAGCGATCCGACCACGGTGGCGACCAACTACACCAAGCTCATCGCCCAGCAGCACGTGTCGCTGGTTTTCGGTCCATTCTCGACGCTGCTCACCGTGCCCGCCGCCAAGGTGGCGGCCCGGTACGGGTACGCCTTCCCGGAGGGCGCGGGCGGCGGCCCCTCGGTCTACGCGCTGAACCTGCCGAATGTCTTTAACCCCAGCCCGCCGATCGCGGACCAGCTGGTGCCGTTCGCCGACTGGGTGGCCTCGCTGCCGGCTAGCGAGCGCCCGAAGACGGCGGCGTACCCGCAGGTGAACGACCCGTTCGCGGACCCGATGACGGAGGCCGCGCAGGCCATCCTGCAGAAGGCCGGCATCAAGACGGTCTACTCGAAGGTCTACCCGGCGGAGAACCCCGACTACAAGGCGGGCGCCGACGCGGTGGCCGCGACCGGGGCCCAGATGGTCGTGCTCGGCGCGGTGGACGTGCCCACCTCCGCGGCGTTCATCCAGGCGTTCGAGCAGCAGCACTACAACCCGAAGATCTTCGCCGCCACGTCCGGGCCCGACCAGGGCGCTGCCTTCACCAAGGCGATCGGCGGGGCCAGCAACGCCACGGGGATCATGGTCCCCGGCGGCTGGTACGGCGGGATCAAGAACCCGCTGAGCGAGGCGATGGTCAAGGCGTACATCGCCAAGTACGGCGGCACACCCGCGGACATCAACGCGGACGTGGCCGAGGCCTACTCTGTGGGCGAGGTCGCGGCATCCGCGGCCACCGCGACCAAGAGCCTGGACAACAAGAAGATCACCGCCTACCTGCACAGCGGCGTCACGCTGCAGACCGTCCAGGGTCCGGTGAAGTTCAACAGCTCGGGCGAGAACACGGTCGCGCAGAAGTTCATCTTCCAGTGGCAGAAGGGCGGCAACTTCGTCCAGGTCCTGCCGGCCGGCGCGACCGGCTCGGTGCCCATCGTCAACCCCAAGCCCAACTGGTCTAGCTGAGCACGTCAGCAGGAATGGATTAGCAAGCCAATGCGGTACGCGGAGCGGCACGGGCCACCGGGCCCTGGATCGGGGCAAAGCAGGCTTTCCCCGGCCAGTGAGGGCATACGGTGCCAGTGCGCTCCGCGCACCGGGGCACGACGGGTGCTTCGGCGCGGTCGCAGGGAAGGAGAAGGTTGATGAGGCGCCCCATCCGCGCCAGGTACCTGCCGCTTACCGCCGCCAGCGCGGTGACCGCGCTCGCCGTCGCCGCGTGCGGCAGTACCAGTGCCAGTACCACCGCCAGCACCAGCTCGGCCAAGCCCATCACGGTCGGCATCTCGCTCCCGCTCACCGGGTCCTTCGCCGCGGACGGCCAGGCCACCCGCAATGGGTACGAGCTGTGGGCCAGTGACGTGAACACCGACGGCGGGCTGCTCGGCCGCCCGGTCCGCCTGAGGATCCTCGACGACAAGAGCAACCCGAACCTGGTGTCCAGCCAGTACAAACAACTGATCACGCAGGACCGCGTGGACCTGACGATGGCCCCGTTCTCCACGCTGCTGACCGTCAACGCCGCGCAGGTGACCGAGAAGTACGGCTACGCACTGACGGCCGGCTCGGCCACCGGCGGACTGGTGTTCCCGCCGAATAATAATTTCCGCAACTTCTTCAGCGTCAGCGTGCCGGACGCGGGCGAGATGGTGCCGTTCGCCAGATGGGTGCTCACGCTCCCGGCCGGCCAGCGCCAGACCGCCGCGTACCCGCAGGTGGACGACCCGTTCGCCGACCCGCCGGTCCAGGCGACCGAGAAGACCCTGGAGTTGAACAACGTCCACACGGTGTTCTCCAACTCGGCCAACCCAGCCAATCCGGCCTCGAACAAAGCGATCCAGGGGGCCGCGCTTCAGGTGGTCCATCATGATCCGCAGATCGTGGTCATCGGCTCGGTCGACCTGCCCAGCCTGCTGATCTTCATCCACACGTTCCAGGCCCACGGGTACACGCCGAAGATCATGATCGCCGCGTCGGGGCCGGACCAGGGGCAGGCCTTCATCGACACGCTCAACCCGATCAACGCCCAGGGGATCATGGTCCCGGACGGCTGGTACGGCCAGGATTCGAACGCGCTGAGCCACGTCATGGTGCAGGACTACATCGCCAAGTTCGGCGGCACGTCCTCCGACATCAACGCCGACGTGGCCGAGGCGTACTCGGCCGGCGAAGTCCTGGCCGACGCGGTCCGCGAGACGCACGGCACGGATAACTCGAAGATCATCAAGTACCTGCACGGCAACGTCGAGCTGCAGACCGTGCAGGGACCGGTCAAGTTCACGGCGAGCGGCGAGAACACCGCACAGCACGGTCTTATCTTCCAGTGGCAGAACGGCCAGTTTCTCCCGGTTCTTGGCTCAGCCACCGGTGACACCCAGGTGCTGGCGTCCAAGCCGCCATGGGGGCAGGGCGGCTGAGCTGACGGTCCGCCGAGTACGCGGCCCGCCTTCACCACAACCAGTTAGCAGGATGGAGGGCATGAAGCGGAGATGGGACGCGAACTCAGCGAGGCGATCGTCGACGGCATCCTGGGCGGCAGTGTCTATGCCCTCATGGCGGTCGGGCTGACGCTGATCTTCGGGGTGCTGGACATCATCAACATCGCCCAGGGCATCCTGGTCGTGCTCGGCGCCTACCTCAGCTACGTGCTCTCCGTCCACCTGCACATCGACCTGTTCGCGGGCCTGCTGGTGACCGTCCCGGCGATGTTCATCATCGGGGTCGCGATCCAGTGGGCCTTCATCAGGCCGCTGCGCGGCCGGGAACGGACCTCGATGTCCCTGCTCGCCACCTACGCGGTGGCGATCATCATCGAGGGCATTCTGTACATCATCTTCGGCTCGAACTACGTGAACCTGAACGCCTCGTACGTTACAGAGGGTCCGAAGATCTTCGGGTTCTACCTGGACTACATCTACATCTACGGGTTCCTGATGGCCCTGCTGCTCGTCCTGGCCATCTACTTCACCCTGTACCGGACCCCGTTCGGCCGGAGCGTCCGGGCCACCATGCAGGACCAGACTGCAGCCCGGATCGTGGGCATCAGCGTGAACCGGGTGCAGGCGCTCACGTTCGGCATCGGGGTGGCCGTCACCGCCGCGGGCGGGATGGTGTTCGGCGCCACCAGCGGCGGCTTCAACCCGAACACCGGATATGACCTGATTTCCCGGCTGCTCGCGATCATCATCCTCGGTGGCCTGGGCAGCATCGGCGGGGCCATGATCGCGGCCATCTTCATGATCACGCTAGAGGGGGTGGTGGACGTGGTGTGGTCACCCAGCTGGTCCGTGGTGGTGTTCTACGGCGCCCTCGTGCTCGTGCTGGCCTTCCGCCCGCAGGGCCTGCTCGGCCGCAAGGCGGCGAGGGCCCAGTGAACGGAGAGCCGGTGAATGTGGGCCCGGTGATTGAGGGCCCGGCGAATGAGGGCCCGGCCCAGGCAGGCGGCGCCCAGCTGCCGGCCGGACGGGACCGTCAGGCGACCGTGCTCCGGCTGGGCTGCCTCGCAGTCTTGCTGGTGATCGCGGCGATTTTCCCCCTGGTCATCACCAACGCGCTGTACACCCAGTTCGCCGTGGACACCATGATCTACGTGGGGGCCGTGGCGGCCTGGAACCTGTTCTCCGGCTATACCGGCTACATCTCGCTGGGCAACGCGGTGTTCTTCGGCACCGGGGCTTACACCGTAGGCCTGCTCACCAAGCAGTGGAAGCTCCCGGGCGGGGACATCTTCGCGCTGCTGCCGCTGGGCGGCCTGGTGGCCGCGCTGGTCGCGGTGCCGCTCGGGCTGGTCGCGCTGCGGGTCCGGCGGCACACGTTCGTCGTGATCACTATCGCGTTCTTCTTCATCTTCCAGCTGCTGGCGTTCAACCTCAGCTTCACCGGCGGGAACCAGGGCGTGAGCTCGCCCTTCTTCCTGTGGTCCGCGGCCGATTACAACAACCCCTTCTACTACGTCGGCCTGATCATCGCGGTGGCCACCATCTCGCTGTCCTGGCTGATCCGGAACTCCCGGTTCGGCCTGCAGCTGCTGGCCATCCGCGACGACGAGGACCGGGCCCGCGGACTGGGCGTGCGGACCATGCGGACGAAGCTCACCGCGTTCGTCATCTCGGCCGGGATCACCGGCATGATCGGCGGCCTGTGGTGGTTCTTCATCGGCCAGGCGCTGCCCGAGACCGCGTTCGACCCGCTGTTCGACCTGACCGTGGCGCTGATGGCCTTCCTGGGCGGGTTCGGCACGCTGGCTGGCCCGGTGCTCGGCGCGCTGATCCTGGAGCCACTCCAGCAGTGGATCGGGATCACCTTCACCAACGGTTACACCAGCGACATCGTCCTCGGCGGGCTCTTCCTGGCCGTCATCCTGTTCATGCCACGCGGGCTCGTCCCGACCGGGGCCGAGTTCGTCACCAAGTGGCGGGTCGCGCAGGCCCGCCGACGCGAGGCCGCCCCCGGGGGATCAGCGCCCGGGGGATCAGCGCCCGGCGGATCCGCCCCGCCGGGGAGTCCCACGCTGGGCCGGACCGGCTCGCCGGGTGCCGGCACGCCGGGTGCCAGTACGCCGGGTGCCAGTACGCCGAGCACGGGCACACCGAGCACGGGAGGCGTGCGATGACCGCGCTGCTGCGCACCGACGCGGTGACGAAGTCCTTCGGCGGCGTCCAGGCCCTGAACGGGGCCACGCTCGAGGTCGAAGAGGGCACCATCGCCGGGCTGATCGGGCCGAACGGCTCGGGCAAGACCACGCTGTTCAACGTGATCACCGGCTACGAGAGGGTTGACGCCGGCGACGTCTACCTGGGCGACCAGAGGATCACCAACGCGCCGCCCGACAAGGTGTTCCTGGCCGGCATCGGCCGGACGTTCCAGCTGACCCGGGTGTTCTCCCGGCTCACGGTCATGGAGAACATGATCGTGGCGGCGCAGCACGCAGACAGGGGCGGGAGGCGGCTGCGCAACCCGCTGGCCCGGGCCGGCGGCCCGGCCACCCGCCAACGGGCCCGGGAGCTGCTGGAGTTCACCGGCATCGACCGGCACGCCGGCGCGCTCGCCGAGACGCTGTCCTACGGCCAGCGCAAGCTGCTGGAGCTGTCCTACGTGCTGATGGCGGACCCGGCCATCGTGCTGCTCGACGAGCCGGCCGGCGGGGTCAACCTCACCCTGATCACGACGATCGCGGACCGGATCCGGGAGCTGAACCAGCGGGGCACCACGTTCCTCATCGTGGAGCACAACATGGATTTCGTGATGGGGCTGTGCGACCAGGTCACGGTCCTGGACTACGGCACGGCCGTCGTGAGCGGGCCGCCGGACGTGATCCGGACCGATCCCCGGGTCCTCGACGCCTACCTTGGCACTGCGGAGGATGACGATGACATCGCGGTCAGCTGAGCCCGTGACCACCGGCGCTCCCGCCCTCGAGGTCCAGGACGTGGTGGCCGGCTACGGCGGAGGCGACGTCCTGCACGGCGTCACCATGCAGGTCTACGAGGGCGGCATCACCTGCGTCGTGGGACCCAACGGGGCCGGCAAGTCGACCCTGCTCGGCACCATCAGCGGGCTGCTGAACCCGCGGCTCGGCCAGGTCAGCCTGCGCGGTGAGCGGCTGTCCGGGAAGTCTCCCCGCCAGGTCCTGGACATGGGCGTGGTGCTCGTGCCCCAGAACCACAGCCTGTTCCGGGACATGACGGTCCGCGAGAACATCCTGCTCGGCGGCTACATCCTGCGCCAGCGCGGGCTCGCCGCCCGCAGGCTGGATAACGTAATGCAGATGTTCCCCCAGGTCAGCGACTGGCTCAGCAAGAAGGCCGGCAGCCTGTCCGGCGGCCAGCAGCGCCTGGTGGAGTTCGCCCGGTGCCTGATGCTCGACCCGAGCCTCGTCATCCTGGACGAGCCGTCCATGGGCCTGTCGCCCAAGGTGCTGAAGTCGGTGTTCGACGCGATCCGGCTGATGCACAAGCAGGGCAAGACCATCCTGCTGGTTGAGCAGAACGCGCGGGCCGGGCTGCGGCTGTCCACGCATGGGGTGGTCCTGGAGAACGGGCGGGTCCGGCTGGCCGGCTCGGGACAGGAGGTCCTGCACCACCCGGAGATCGGCGCCCTGTACCTGGGCGGCGCGGTCACCCCCCCGGACGATCCCGGAACGCCCGCCGCGTCCGGCACCGCGTCCGCCTCGCCGGACGGCTCCGCGTCCGCCTCGCCGGACGGCACCGCCGCCCGTTGATTATCGACTCGCACTGCCACGTCATCGTCCCGGAGATGACGGCGCGCGGCGTGCCCGAGGCCTGGCGGCCGGCGCTGCGTACCGAGGACGGCCACCGCATCGTCGGGTTCCGGGGCCGGGAGCTGACCTCGGCGATCGGGGAGTTCAGCGACGTCGCGGTCATGCTCGGCGACGCGGCCGCCACCGGGGTTGACCACCTGCTGCTGTCCCCGTGGATCAACCTGGTGCCCGTGGACGCCGGGCCGGACGAGGCCCAGCTGATCTGCCGCATCCAGAACGAGGCGCTGGCCCGGCTGGTGGCTCGCCACCCAAGGCGGCTCAGCGCGCTGGGGGCGGTCCCGGTGCAGGACCCGGGCCTGGCCGCCAGGGAGCTGGCCGGCCTGATGACCGTGCCGGGCCTGCACGGCGTGGAGATCCCGTCCAGCGTGGGCGGCCGGTACCTCGGTGACGACTTCTTCCTGCCGTTCTGGGCGGCGGCCGCCGGGACCGGCGCGCTGGTGTTCATTCACCCTTCCACCCGGGGCTTCGGAATCCCTGCCCTGGACGGCTACTACCTGTGGAACTCGGTCGGCAACCCGCTGGAGACCGCGGTCACCGCGGCCCACATCGCCGTGGCGGGTGTGCTGGAGCGATTCCCGGACCTGCGGATCCTGCTCGCGCACGGCGGTGGCGCGCTGCCGGTGCTGCGCGGCCGGCTGCGCCGCGCCCACGCCATCCGCGCCGAGGCGGCCGAGCGCCTCGCCCAGGGTCCCGATCTGTCGCTGCGCCGGTTCCACTACGACACGGTGACCCATGACGAGGGCCTGCTGGCTGACCTGATCCAGTACGCCGGCCCGGAGCAGGTCCTGCTCGGCTCCGACCGGCCCTTCGACATGGGCACCGGCCACCCCGTGGACGAGGTGCGGGCGCTCCGGCTCGGCCCCGGGGAAGACCTCATCCTCGGCGGGAACGCAAGGCGCCTGCTAAATCTGGGATTATCTACCCGGAGGGACGGCATGGACTACACCAAGGCGGAGGCCAAGCATGCGGCCCGGGAGCGCTTCACCGGGCTGTGGGCCGCGACCACCACGCCATTCGACAGCAGCGGGGCGCTGGACACTGACGCGCTGCGCCGCGACCTCGGCCGGCTGACCGGCGACCTAGGGGTCGACGGCATCTTCTGCGCCGGGGTCATGGGCGAGTTCTGGTCCCTGACCGGCAGCGAGCGGCGGCGCCTGGTCGAGATCACGGTGGACAGCACCCGGGGCCGGTGCCCGGTGATCGCTCACACCGGCCACAGTTCCGCGCCCCAGGCCATCGAGCTGACCCGGCACGCGCAGAAGGCGGGGGCCGATTTCGCGGCCCTGATCAACCCCTATTACCCGCCCGCCTCGGATGAGGGCCTCTACCAGTGGTTCGAGACGGTCTGCGCGGGCGTGGACATCGGCGTCTGGCTGTTCGACACCGCCTACTCGGGAGTGTCGCTGTCACTGGAGCTGATCGAGCGGCTGGCCGCCATCGAGAATGTCTGCGGGATCAAGGTCGGCCGGGAGCACAGCCGCTACCTGGAGGTCCTGGACCGGGTGGGCGGCCAGATCCTGGTCTGCGAGCCCAACGAGGGCACCTGGCTGGAGAACATGCGCGACCACGGCCAGCGGGTGTTCATGTCCTCCGCCGCGCCCTACCTGTACCAGACGCCGGACTGGCAGCCGATGCGCGCGTACACCAGGCTCGCGCTGCGCGGCGACTTCGCCGGGGCGGCCCAGGTGGCGGCCACGCTCGACCCGGTGCGCGCGCTGGCCGCGAAGTGGCTGCACGGCAAGGCCCACCGCTTCGACACCATCGCCTCCATCAAGGCATGGGCCAGCCTGGTCGGGATGTCCGGCGGGCCGGTCCGGCCGCCGCTGCTCCCGCACACCCAGGCCGAGCGGGACGAGCTCGCGGCTGACCTGGCCGCGGTCGGGCTGCGGCCCGGGACCGGCCGCTCACGGCGGGTCTCCAGCAACGGCCACCACCCGGCCGTCTCCTGACGGGGCACTCATGATCGCGGCCGGGTCGTGGCCGAGGTCCTGCAGCAGCACGATCGCGGCGTTACGGCCGGGAGCCCCGGTGATGGATCCGCCGGGGTGCGTGGTCCCGCCGGTCTGGTACAGCCCCGGGATCGGCATCCGGTGGGAGGCCCATCCCGGGACCGGCCGCAGCGCCCCGCTGAAGGCCGGCCCGCGGCTGCCGCCGTGGAACGCGCCGTGGATCATGTGCGGGTTGAGTTCCTCGATGTCGGCGGGGGACTTGACCAGGCTGGCCAGGATCACGTCGTCGGTAAAACCGGGTGCGGCCTGGCGCAGCCGTTCCAGCGTCCGGCGGCTGTGCTCGTGCTTGACCGTCTCCCAGCCGCCCATGTTGCCCGCGATCTCGTAGACCTGCGGGCTGAGCAGCTTCACCGTGTGCTGGCCGGCCGGCGCACGGCCCGGATCGACCAGCGTGGGGGTGGCCACCAGCAACCACGGCGGCTCCGTCATGAACCGCCCGGAGCGCAGGTCGGCGCCCATCTGGATGACGTCCTCGGGCCAGCCCGCGAGGCCCGCAGACACGGCGGTGCGCGGTCCCTGCGGAGTCTGGAATTCTGGCGGCGCCGTCGTGGCGTAGTACGTGGCGAAGCCCGGCACGCCCACGTCATAGGTGTCCACGCCATAGTGGAATTCGGCGGGCCAC
>Ga0187863_10000678_pt1 | contig 28742 bp, 30 predicted proteins | sample June2016WEW_11_1_FD_132975 | JGI IMG/M metagenome (GOLD analysis project Ga0187863, IMG submission 132975) | Peatland microbial communities from SPRUCE experiment site at the Marcell Experimental Forest, Minnesota, USA - June2016WEW_11_10 | ecosystem: Environmental > Terrestrial > Soil >...
AAATCGTCATCGAGCTGGATAAGTACATCGTCGGACAGAATGCCGCGAAGAAGGCCGTGGCCATCGCGTTGCGCAATCGCGTGCGCCGCCAGAAGCTCCAGCCGGAAATCGCCGAAGAGATCCTGCCCAAGAATATTCTGATGATCGGGCCCACCGGCGTTGGCAAGACGGAAATCGCGCGCCGTCTCGCGCGACTGGCAGGCTGCCCGTTCGTAAAAGTGGAAGCATCGAAGTATACCGAAGTCGGCTACGTCGGCCGCGACGTGGAATCGATGGTCCGCGATCTCGTGGAAACCTCCATCGACATGGTGCGCGAGGAAAAACTCGATGAGGTGGCTGAGCGCGCCGAGCAATCGGCCGAAGAGCGGCTGCTCGATTTGCTTCTTCCGAGTACGCCGGTGAACGCCGAAGGCGGCGCGGCGGCCGAAGCGCAGCGCCGCGAACAAGTACAGCGCACGCGCGACAAACTGCGCGCGCAGCTCCGCGAGGGGAAGCTTGACCAGCGCCTGGTGGAAGTGGAAGTGCGTGAGCGCTCCGTGCCCTCGTTTGAAATCATCTCCAACCAGGGCGTCGAGGAGATGGACATCAACGTGAAGGACATGCTCTCCGGCATGTTTGGCCAGCAAAAGAAGAAACGCAAGATGACCGTTTCCGAGGCCTTCGACTATCTCATCCAGGAAGAAGAGAACCGCCTCATCGACATGGACCAGGTGACGCGCATCGCCGTCGACCGCGTCGAACAGATGGGCATTCTGTTCATAGACGAAGTGGACAAAATCGCCGGCCGCGAAAGCGGGCATGGGCCCGACGTCTCCCGCGAGGGAGTCCAGCGCGACATTCTGCCCATCGTCGAGGGCACCACGGTCAACACGCGTTACGGCATGGTGCGCACCGACCACATTCTATTCATCGCCGCGGGCGCGTTCCACACCACGAAGCCTTCAGACCTGATCCCCGAGTTGCAGGGCCGCTTCCCGATCCGCGTCGAGCTGAGTTCTCTTTCCGAGGCCGATTTCATCCGCATTTTGACAGAGCCCAAGAACGCACTCATCAAGCAGTACGTAGCGCTTCTCGACACCGAAGCGCTGAAGCTGTCTTTCAGCGAAGATGCCATCGCCACCATCGCCCGCTTTGCCGCGATGGTCAACGAGCAAACCGAAAACATCGGCGCGCGCCGCCTGCATACGATCCTTGAAAAGGTGCTCGAAGAAATCTCCTTCGAAGCGCCGGAGATGAAGAAGAAAACGGTGAAAGTGGACGCCGCATACGTGCAAAAGCAGCTTGCGAACATCGTCAAGGATCACGATCTGAGCCGCTACATCCTCTAGATAACACCCCATGGAAACCAGGCAGCGGCTACCAGCGCCCCGGCGCCCTCGGACTTGGCAAGGCTCGCTCCGCGCGGGCTGCGCGGCACTTCTTATTTTTGGTCTCGTGCTGCTTGCCGGCGGCTGCGGGTCTCCGGCCGAACCCGTTGAACGCAAGCCGCCGGTGCCGCAGCCGGTCGCCGACCTTACCGCCGCGCAATCGGGCAACAGCGTGGTTCTTGCGTTCGCGCTTCCCAGGGAGGCGGTGGACCACCGCCCGCTGTCCCCCCCGCTCGCAATTGAAATCTACCGCAATTTCGAACCCGCCGCCGGAACACCGCCGGTGAACTCGGCGAAGCCACCGTCCCCCACGCTTCAAGCGACCATTCCTGCGGCGGTCGCTGATAATTACACCGAACAAGGCCGTGTTCGCTACTCTGATCCGATTCAGCCGGAAGATTTCACACAGCATCCCGATAGCGTGGCTGTCTATATCGTTCGCACCCGCGCCTCGGCGAAGGAATCGGGGGATTCCAACACCGCCGCAATACACCTCCATCCCGCTGCTGAACCGATCGAAGACGTAAAAGCCGAGGTCACGCACTCCGGCATCCAGATCGCCTGGACGCCGCCGCAAAAAACGCTCGTCGGGTCGGCCCCGCCAATCGCCCTATACCGCGTCTACCGAGCTGAATCGCAACCGGCCACTGCGCCCGTTAGCCCAGCAACGACCGCTTCAGCGAATCCATCACCCACATCCGGAAGGGCAGCGCCCCAGGTCACTCCGGTCACCCTGAAGGTTGGCGAGACCGAAAACACCACTTACCTCGACACGTACTTTGATCTCGGCAAAACCTACACGTACACCGTGCGCAGCGTCGTGCAGTATGCTGCCGACCAGGTCGAATCCGCCGACTCGGATCCATTCGTCGTTGTCGCGCGCGATGTTTCGCCGCCCGCCGCGCCCCAGGGAATCATCGTCGTCTACGTTCCGGCACAGGACGCCGTTCCGGCTCTCGAACTCTCCTGGGGCATCAGCCCTGAAACCGATCTGGCGGGTTACAACGTCTATCGGAGCGAACAGGGCGGCCTCCGGGGAACCCGAGCGAACACCGAATTGTTGCTAACGCCTGCTTTTCGCGATATGAATGCCGTGCCCGGCCACAGCTATTTCTACAGCGTCACTGCAGTGGACCGTTCGGGCAACGAGAGCCCAGCCAGCGCCTCGGTATCGGGCAGCGTGCCGGCGGAAGGCCAGAGCACACCATGATTCGAAATGCTTCGTCAACGAAAGCCAGCGACCCGGATCCCGAAATGCACCATGAGGATGCCGTGCAACGCGCACTTGCCGAAGCCAAACCCTCCAGCCCCGCGCTCTGGACGGGAGTCTACTTGGGCGCACTTCTCAATATCGTGATGATTGCGGCTCTGGTAGCAGCCAACCGCTTTCCGAATCTGGAGCCCTACGCGCTTGAGCGCAATGCCGCATCGTTCGGCCTGTTCGTTTTGCTTTTGTTTATCCCGGTTATCCGCTTCCTCAAGCACCCGGCGCAGATGTTCGCGGCCGGCTTTGTGGGCTGGGTGCTGTTCGTCGCCGGCTACGATAGTGCCGGCTTCTACTTTCGTAACTTGTTTGATGTTCTGCGCACGCCGCTCGAGGCCCTGATCGAAGGGTGGGTGCTCTATGGCGTCGCCGCTGTGATGCTTTGGGTTGCGGGTATGATCTTTCGGGCTAGGAGGAATACGATCGTGCCGCGACGCCGTCCGGCGCATCCTGCTGTTAACCATCGACCATGAAACTTTGCCGGTTTCAACCTCTCGAATTTGCAATCAAAGACGTCGGCCGCTCCGGCCATGAAGTTCGCGCGCAGACATTCACCGGAATCGTTGAAGACAACTCCGTCCGGGAAATTCGCGGCGGCCTGTTCGGCGCGGGCGAGCGCACCGGCCGCAAATGGCCCGTGGGCGAGGTCAAATTTCTGGCCCCCTCGGTTCCCAGCAAGATCGTTTGTGTCGGGCGCAATTATCACGATCACATCAAGGAGCTGGAGAGCACGGTTCCCAAAGAACCATTAATCTTCCTCAAGCCGCCTTCGGCGGTCCTAGCCCCCGAAGATCCCATCGTTGTTCCGCGCCTCTCCCAACGAGTGGAGTATGAGGGCGAAATCGCCATCGTGATCGGCCGCCGCTGCTTTCACCTCCGCGAGGCTGACGACGTAAACCCCTATATTCTCGGCTACACCGCTTTGAATGACGTCACCGCGCGAGACCTGCAACGTGCCGACTCTCAGTGGAGCCGAGCGAAGGGCTTCGATACATTCTGCCCGTTCGGCCCGGTGATTGAGACCAATCGTCCTTCGATCCACGAAAAAGTCGAGAGTTTCGTGAACGGCGTCCCAAAGCAGTCGGCGCCTATTGGCGACATGATTTTTTCCATCGACACGGTCATTCGATGGATCGCGCAAGTAATGACGCTTGAGCCCGGCGACGTGATCGCCACCGGCACCCCGGGAGGCGTTGGCCCGCTCGCCCCGGGCGATGTGGTCGAAGTCAAAGTGTCGGACGTCGGCACCCTGCGTAACCCCGTCGTCGGCCCACAGGACTAGCCGTTTGCTTGCCTAGGGTCACTCTTTCGCATCCCTACCGGCATTCGATGGACCAAATCAAACAAAACAGCTGACAACCAAAAAAAGGTTGTTTCATAATGGGCAGGCGGGCGGCGAACGCCGTTCCGCCCGATGTCAGCCTAAACCGAAGCCTCCAGTTGAGGCGTAGCGTTTTTGACACAACCTTACAACCTCATCACTGCGCGCCACCCGCGAGCGGTTAATAATGAGCAGGAGCAATTATGAAGTTCTTCCCAGACACGACGCATCTCGACGAGGACGCCAATCTCGACGAAATCCGTAAAGGTGTGCGGTGAGAACATTTCTTTCAGATTGGCGAAACACCCTCCCGATCGCAGGTTTGGGAGCCTTGGCCGTTACGGGTTTGTATTATTTTCTGCGCCCGAAGCGTGTGGATCCGGACGCGATGGAACGCGAGCGCCGCTCCTATCTAAACCGCGTCGGGCGAATCGTGGAAGGCCTGGTGGTTGACGTCCTGGATGAAGCCGGCTTCTCGGCACACAACGCCCAGCATAGCTCCTCGGTTCACTCCAGTACCGGGAAAGAAATCGCGTTGCCCGCTACGACAGGGGCGCAATCGGGCGAAACGAAACCGGTCAGCAAGCTGGAGAAGAGCCCGGCCCACGGCGCCGCAGTTGGCGGCATTCCCAAGCTCCTCTACTACAGCTATTCCATATCCGGCGTCACCTACGAAACAGCCCAGGACATCACCGGCCTCGAAGAGCGCGTGCATCTGAGCCGCATCGCCTCCGGCCAAACGGCCAGCGTCAAGTATGATCCATCCAACCCTAGCAATTCCATCCTCCTGGCCGACGACTGGTCCGGCCTCCATTAGACGATCTGGCATTCCACCGTTGTGAGTACCCGCAATCCTAAGAATGCTCATTCCTTACGCGACACCCTTGTGATGGGTTCGCTGGGCAGTCGGAAGGTAGATCGCGAAGATTGGCGGGAACTATGCGGCTCAAAAATCAATCGCTGGGGGCACCAGGGTCGACCTCCGCTATGAAGACGACGCCGACAGCGTTCTGGTTGTTTTCGCGACCGGTCTTGCAGTGAATAACGGTAGCCCGAAGCGAGAGCAGGCTTGAGCGGTTCTCCTCGCCGGCCGCTTCGATCACCACACGTAATTCCGACTGCAATTTTGGACGGTGGTCCAGGATCAGATAGGCGCCCTGCAAGCTTAGGTCCCTTACAGTAGCCTTCTCTTCGAAAGCCGCCCCGTCCTCGGATCGGCCGCTGACGACCGCGCTGAACCGCAGTCGGCGCCGCGGCGCCAGGCGCGATTCGCGCAGGGCAACATCGACCCCGCGTTCATTGAGGGTGAGAGACATGCCCTCGGCCGCCGCCCAGGTGGCCGGAAATTCCTGCCGTGCTGCCGAGAGGAATCCGTCCACGACATTGTCGGATGAGTCCGGGTTGTGATGAAAAAGAACGAGGTTGCGCACTTTCGCCTCCCGGGCGACCTTCACACCTTCCAGCCAGCTCGAATGGCCCCAGCCTCGCCGCGTGGAGGAGATTTGCTCGGGCGAATATTGCGCGTCGTAAATCAGGACGTCAGCCCCTTGCGCAAATTGCCGGAGGCTCTTGTCAAGCTCCGGCACGCCCGGTTCAGTATCTGTTGCATAGACGATGGAGCCAGCCGTCATATCGAAACGATATCCGAGGCAGCCCTGAGGATGGTTCAGCCACGAGGCCGTGATGCGCGTGCCGTCAACTTCCCATTTTTCACCGCCGGTTACTTCGTGGAAGCTGCGGGTAGAAGCCATCGCGCTTGTATCGACAGGAAAATACGGACTGGCCAACTGGGACTCCAGCACCTGGCGAAGACTATCGGAACCGAGGAATTTCGACTGAAAGCTGTAGAAGTGGAATCGATTCTGCGATTCGAAAAACGGCAGGAAGAAAGGCAGGCCCTGTATGTGGTCCCAGTGATAATGCGTCACCAGCACGTGCGCTTCGACGCCAAAGTCACTCTGCGAACGAGCCCAGTTATTGCCGAGCATGCGCAGGCCGGTGCCGCAATCGAGGATGAAGCGAGTGCCACCAGGGGCCGTCAATTCAAGGCAGGGCGTGTTGCCACCGTAGCGCCACGTATCGCGCTCCAGCGTCGGCGTCGAGCCGCGCACTCCCCAGAAGACCAGCTTGGCAACGTTTTGCGTCATTGCTGGGCGGGCCGTGACGCGTGAGCCTGGCGCCCCCTCGGAATTATCCCTGAAAAAGTGGAAGCAGATTTATGGTAGGCGGGTGTCGCAAATGAAGTCAATTGCGTTTCGGTAACATGTTTCTTTATTGCACCATATTGCTCACGCTAGTACTGTCCGGCGGAGGGTTCTGCGAGTAAAATCCATTGGATGCACCTGCATTCCCATGGCGGGCACCGGCACGGCTCCCACGATCACGGCCTCGGCGGAAGTTCGACCGGAATCCTTGGAGCGTCCGTGGTGGCCACCTTCGTTCTGGTGATCGCGGAATTTGCGGCGGGCTATGCCGGGCATTCGATCGCTCTCATCAGCGACGCGATCCACAATCTCACCGACGTGCCGACGCTCGTGATCTCCTGGCTGGCCATGCGTTGGGCGCTGCGCCCTCCCACGGCCGAGAAAACCTACGGGTATCACCGCTCCGGCATACTGGCGGCGTTTGTAAACGCCATGTTGCTTGCGTTCGCGGCTCTTTTCTTGATCTATGAATCGATTGAGCGCTTGCGGCGTCCGGTGGAGATTCACACCAGCCTGATGTTGTGGATTTCCGTGCTGGCACTGGCCATCAACGGAGGGATCACGCTCGCCGTCCACCGCGGCCGGCGAGACTTAAACGTGCGGGCAGTGTGGATCCACAATCTCGGGGACGCTGTGTCCAATGTCGCGATTTTCGCGGGCGCGCTGGCGATTCACGCGACAGGCGCGCTATGGATCGATCCGCTGATCGGCATCGCCATCGGCGCCATTGTCCTGTGGTCGGGGATGGGTATTCTCAATGAGAGCGGCCACATTCTGCTCGAAGGGTTGCCACGGAATATCCGCCTCGAAAATGTTGCCGGGGCCATCCTCCGCGTCGAGGGAATTCAGGAGGTTCACGACATCCACATCTGGACGCTGGGAACCGACCTGCACGCACTTTCCTGCCACGTCCGCATCCCCGACATGCACATGGAAGGCTGTGAGAGGATCCTGGAGCGGATCAAGGAAGTGCTGGCGCACGATTTCCACATCACGCACACGACGGTTCAGTTCGAGCGCGCCGGCCTGCCCGCCGATGCGGGGCTCTACATGCCGGAACCTGTCCGCCGGTCCGCTCAATAATTAGAGGGGAAGTTGAAGGGGCGTGCCGCGTTCTTGATTGACGCGGACCGTGGCCTCTGCGTCCAGATCGCTGAGCGCGATCGTGCGACGGCTGCCATCACTCGCGATGTAGATAATGCCGTCGCTCCCATGAGTGAAAGCGATCGCTTGGATCTGTTTCCCATCCTGCAGGATCAGGGCGAATTGACCGACATCTGGCAATGAGGGGGACACCGGCTCCTGCGTGAATCGGACCGCAGTCTGCTGCTCGGGCGCCTGCTGCACGACGATTACTTGAGGTTGTTGTTGCGGTAGGGGCTGGTCACTCTCCACTGCTTCTGCCGGCACCGCGTAAGCCCCGCCACCGCTGAGAAGATAATATCCGCCACTTGCGAAAAGTCCGCTGCTTTTCAGAAGCCTTTGCGCGAGCGCCAAGTTCCATTGTGTCGCGGGATCAATGGCAGCTTCGACGCCGAGATTGCTCTGGGTAAGGATGGTATTGATCCCATTGATGCCGAGGCCGGTTCCCGGATAAAGGTTCGTGGCGCCAAATCCGCTGGTAACAGTTACGTTGTGCGATATGAATCCGCTACGGCGGCTTGTTCTTACAGGTGAAGCGCTCAGCGCTGAAACAGGACGGCCCGACACAGACGAGAACCCACCAGCGAGACGACCGCCGCGTTGTGCTCGCGTGACCGATGGCCCCCAAACCAGCACAGCCAAAGCCAGAGAGACGAAATAGATGCCTTTCATACTGGCCTCACTTCCTCGTTCGATTATAAGACGTTCGGCTTGCTGGCAAAGTTGCTTGTTTTTTTACGACCGCGGGCGATCCGAAGCCCGTTGAGCTCCCCCCGACAAAAATGCCCGCTGCTCCCGCCTTTGCTTCTCCGAATGGGACAGATGTGCTATAAACGCTCGTCTGGAGGATTTCGCCGTATGGCGCGACCGCAATTAGCTGCAGGGACAAGCGGCGCCCCGGAACCACGCATCGCGGAGGCGGAAAGCCGCCCACAGGCGGAGTCCGCGTCACAATATTGTCCCGGCTGCTCGGCCCGGCTGGAAGCCCGGAGCTGCAAGCTGATTTGCCCGGCTTGTGGATATTACATGTCTTGCTCGGATTTTTACTGAGAGAAGGCCCGGCCCACGCATCGCGGGGAAGGCATCTCCGCGAAATCAGTTCAAGATAATGCTCAGAACAATCTCGACCCGAATCTACGAGGAGGCGCGAACGTGGCACTACGAATGACCGATCGAAATGTAAATGGGGTGGATGTTCTCGATATTGAAGGGCGGATCGTGCTCGGTGAAGAGAGCAACGCGTTCCGCGAAAAGGTGAAAAGCCTTCTCGCTGCGGGGAAGAAGAAGATCGTTCTGAACCTGGCTCAGGTAGGCTACATCGACAGCGCCGGCCTCGGGACGCTTGTGGCCACCTTCCACAGCGCACGCTCGCAGGGCGCCACCTTGAAGCTTACGAATCTGGGAACGAAATTCAAGGAAGTGCTGCAGGTAACCAAGCTGATGACGGTGTTTGACACCTACGACAGCGAAACAGCCGCCGTGCAAAGCTTCGGCGCATAAATTCTTCCAACCCTCGCGGCCGCACCCAGGTTACGGGTGTCTTTGCATCACGGCCCATCTTCCGTTTGGGTCGCTCTTGCTGTTTTTCACGGGAACTAGCAATCGAGTTCGCAGCTGAAGCCCAAGGCACGACCCCACGAAAATTAGCTCTGCCGTTGCCAGACATAGAGTGGGAGGCGGGGCCGCTGCCAATCCTGAAAAAACTCCGCAGGGTGGGGAGGGTGGCGGCAGCCCGGAGGATGGGAGCCCCACCCTTGAAAACCACAAGGATGGGGCTCCACACGAGCTGAGATCGTCACCTCCTAGGCCGAGACTGCGGTCGGCTTCGGAACGCTGTTGATCGTCTTCAGAATGCGCGAAACGATCTGGTAAGGATCGCCTTCGGAGTTCGGGCGGCGATCTTCCAAATAGCCCTTGTAGCCGTTCTTAATGAAGTTCACGGGCAACCGGATCGAAGCGCCCCGATCCGAGAGACCGTAGCTGAACTTGTCAATAGCCTGGGTTTCGTGCAGACCCGTCAAACGAAGATGGTTATCCGGGCCATACACCGCGATGTGTTCGGCGATGTTTTTCTCAAACGCCTTCATGAGGGCCTCCAGATACTCCTTGCCGCCCACCTCGCGGATGTACTTCGTGGAGAAATTGCAGTGCATGCCCGACCCATTCCAGTCACCCTTGATGGGCTTGCAGTACAACACAAAATCCACTTGGTATCTCTCGCACAGACGCATCATCAAATAGCGAGCGGTCCAGGTGTCATCGGCGGCTTTGGCAGAGCCTTTGGCGAAAATCTGGAATTCCCACTGGCCTTTGGCGACTTCCGCGTTAATGCCTTCGTGATTGATACCAGCGGCCAGACACAGGTCCAAGTGCTCATCGACGATTTGCCGGGCTATGTCCCCCATGTATTTGTAGCCTACCCCGCAATAGTACGGACCCTGGGGAACACTCGGGTGGCCGTGTTCCGGGAAGCCGAGCGGACGGCCATCCTTAAAAAGGAAGTACTCCTGCTCAAGACCAACCCACAAGTCGGGATCGTTCTCGATGGTGGCGCGCATGTTGGTGGAATGCGGGGTGCCATCCGGGTGCATGACTTCGCTGAGGACGATATAACCGTCCTTGCGGGCTGCATCAGGGTACAAAGCCACAGGTTTTAGCACGCAGTCCGATTTGCTTCCCTCGGCCTGCATGGTGGAACTGCCGTCAAAACCCCAAAGGGGCAGATCAGTAAGGGTGGGTGGTTTATCATATGACTTGAGTAGAGTTTTACCGCGCAGTTCAGGAACGGGCTTTTTGCCGTCAAGCCAAATGTATTCAAGTTTGTATTTTGTCATAGTTTTCTAATTATCCGTGGGTTGGGGTCATTCAGACGCCCGCCAGGCGTTCCCGCGATGTCGACTGGGGATATCAACTGGCCAATGAACCGCGCAGGAGTGTAACAAGCCAGGCTGTTTTTGAGTACATCGAAGATTCGATACATCCAATCGGCATTTTCAATAGCTTTCCCTTGGCTGGCGGAGTTTCTTCCTTACGCCCTTCTCCTGATCCGCCATGGTGCAGCGTGTCTGATACTGGGCGGTCGAATCATTTCGCTCACTTCGGTTTTCGTAAATTGCTCGCTTACCGGCGCAACAATAGATCTTGCCGGCCCATTTGCGAATCTGATTGTCGGTCTGGTCGCCCTGCTAGCCGTGCGCTTCACGACCCGCGCGTCCTCGGCAGTGCGACTCTTTTACATCCTTGCGGCGGCCTTCAATCTACTGTGGTTTTCTCTGCAACTTGTTTCCAGCGCGGCAAGAAGGATCGATGACTGGGCATGCGCCATGCATCAGTTGCACGTCACCGAACCTGCCCGGTATGGCCTGATCGCTATCGGTGCGCTGGGCTACCTGCTGACAGTTCGTGCAATTGCCACGTGCATGGCGGCCTTTGCACATCCCGGTGCCCGCGCAAGAACGATTGTTCTCAGCGCGTGGCTCACAGCCGGCGCGATCGCTTGTGCGACGGCGGCGTTCGATCACAATCCTGGAATCACCTTGCGCCACGCCATACCGCAAGCCCTGGTCCTCTCCATCGGTCTGCTCTTTGTTCCGGCGAGGGCGTCTAAATTGTCTGGATCGGGTCCGAACGCGGCGCCCCTCGGCTTCTCGTTTGTCTGGGTTGCCGCAGCTTTTATCATGGGAACGGCATCGATTCTCTTGCTCGGACCCGGCTTCGCCATTGGGCTTTGAGTGAATCGCTTGAACTTTAGCATTGGGGCCCCGTCACTCAATTTCTGCGTGTCAGCAACGCGGAAACTATCCAGAAACGCTAGTGGTTTATCGGACGCGCGTTTTCGCCACGGAGCGAAATAGAGCAAGGCGCTCTGCGCGCGTTTGATAAATCGGTAGCAGATCAGAACGTGGTCACGTGCTCGTGGGCGAATGCGAGCCACACGCTTTGCAACAATCCAGCTTGCTTGCGGGCAGTCAAGAAATGACTGCCCCCTTTGCTAGCGAGTACTGGCCCAGTATATGTGTGGAGTCGAGGTGTGACGCGGTGGTGGTTTAGGTGCAGCCTATCCGTGGCCGACTCTTTCGTCTGTCGGTGCCTCGCTAGCTGTACCATGCTTCCGTCTTCACACCCCGCTCATCGAACCGGATATGCGGATTTCCCGCTCCTGCATTGTCGGTTTCGGGGCCTGCTCAGCGTTTACACACGTTACGGCCTGCACGCTCGCCAAGTCGCCTAGCGACTCTCCGCACCAGAGGCTTCAGCAGTCTCGTTGCCTAAACTGCTGCTCTGATTGCTACCGGGTGGAGCGAACCAGTTCCCGGGCGGGTTTCACTCCCGCTGTGGACCACCACCTTTCACGGCGCACCCGGTTTGCCGACATAACCGGGAGTTAGGGTATTGCGGGCCACTTGGAGCTACACTTCTTCCATCCGTTCTCGGGATCTAAGGCAGGAGCATCACTTGCTGCGGGGCACCTCGCTCACGAGCGCCATAATGTTGTCCTCTGAATCGCGAAAGAAGGCCATCCAGAGGTCGTAGGTCGGCATTGGCGCTACCAAGCGCGGTTCTGCCTCAAATGGCACCCCCATGTCGCAAAGCCCCTGGTGGGCGGCGGTAATATCGGGCACAGTAAAGTAGAGGATCGAGCTGCGATGATCGAACTCGGGCTTCTCGGGACAAGCCAGCATCAAGCGAACTCCTGCGCAGTCGAAGAAAGCCATGCCAGGGACGGTGAACAGCATCGGCAACCCGAGCGTGTCACGGTAAAACACTGCCGCTCGGTCCAGGTCACGAACATTAATTGCGATCTGACCTAAACGCGTGATCCCGACACGGTGGCTGTTCATAATGGTTTACCCCCGACTCTGAATTAGTTAGCATACCTAACTATATGCAATGAGCGAAGTCAAGCACAAAAATCGCGAACGTCGGAACGTGTTGGACGTTGCTGATCGGCTGCACTCGGAGGCGATTCACCTCCTCCGGCGGCTGCGTGTACGCGATCGGACCAGCGGAATCGGGCCAGCCCAACTTTCAGCACTCTCGGTCCTGGTGTTCGGTGGGCCAAGATCGCTCGGCGAACTTGCCGAGGCTGAGCAGGTACGCCCACCCACGATGAGCCGTATCATCGACGGTCTTGAGCGTGCAAGCTTGGTGCATCGCCAGGCGAGTGATGATAAGAGGCGATTGCGTTTGAAAGCCACACCCAAGGGCAAAGCAATCATTCAAAAAAGCCGGAGACGACGAGTGGAATCACTAGCAGAGGTCCTCGCTTCACTTTCCGAAAAGGAAATGCAACATCTCGCCGAATTCAGTGAACTACTGCATCACATAGTTCAGAATCTTCCGTCCCGCTAAGGGGCCTTAGACCTCTGTGATGGTTGACGACCTCGAAAAAGCGCAGAAGAAGTGCGACAAGGGAAAGGAAGAGTTTTACGAAACCGCGGGCGACGTAATTGTCATGCTGTCCTTAACAGGTCTTCGGAAGAGCGAACTTCGTGGCGTGCGGTGGACTGACTGGGACGAGCAGAATCAGACCCTATCCATTGAACGGGCCGTCTGGCGCACGAAAGTCGGCCCTACGAAGACGGCATCGAGCGAGAACACAATCCCGGTTTTGCCGCTGCTGCGCGACCTTCTGATAAAGCGACGGGAACGAATCAAACCGAACCCGAGCGCGTACATCTTCGCGGGCAAGCGTAAGGGTGCGCCCCTGAATCTTCACAATCTGGAGAGCAGAATCATTCGAGTAGCCCTGAAAGAAAGTACGGTAAAATGGTCAGGCTTCCACGGGTTCAGGCGCGGTCTTGCCTCGAACCTGTTCGGGCTGGGCATCAATCCGAAGGTGATTGCAGCGATTCTTCGGCATTCAGATGTCTCGATGACGTTGCAGTTCTACATCAAAGAAGCAGAAGGCGAGTCACGGATGGCGTTGGAGAAGCTGGAGGCGAAGGTCAAGAGCATGAACGAGAACACCGGAATTGTGTTCGGTGCGCAGTCGAATCAGTGAGATGTGCGCACCAGATTGTGCACCAGACACTTTTAACAGTCTGTAAGTACTTGAAAACAGAAGCGGGGCTGTAGCTCAGATGGATAGAGCAGCAGTTTCCTAAACTGCGTGTCGGGAGTTCGACTCTCCCCAGCCCCACCACCCCTTTTAAAACCGGCGAGGTGCGCATTCCCTAGTTCACGAAGTCCTGCTTTTCCGTTGCAAGGTTGTTGCACATTTTCTTCTCTCATTTTGCGTTCCGTAAGGAACGCTTGGATGGCTTTATCTTCACAAGAGAAGCTGCGGATCGCGCATAAAGCCGCGCGTATAAATGAACCGCGGTTGATCCCGGCGAGTTTCCGGGGCAACTGCAACAGCTCGAATCTTGTCATCGCGAAACGTAGCGGCGTTCCATGAAACGCAATATCCCACCTTCGCGTCTCTGGTTCAGAAATAGCAGAACGAAAACGTACGGGGCCGACATGACCGGGAGGTTTACAGAGACATCGACAATGCTCAGGTCGAACAGGGGACAATGGAGGAAGCTCACAAAACAGAGGACGTAGCCCACGGTACCATGAGGCAAACTGGAGGGTCGAGTCTCTCCAATTTTTTGAACAACAAATTTAAGAATTGCTGCGCTCAGGATCATGGGAATCCGGATCGGGAGGAAAGGTGCGGTTCATTAAGGTATTGATCTACTTTTCACTGCTGATCGCGGTGGCCTACTCATCGCCGATTGCAGCCCGGCAAAATGCGGCTGGGAATGGCGCGGTCTTGTTTGAGGGCGCGCTGCTGATCGTCGGCGATGGCAGTCCGCCCATCGAAAACTCAGCGTTTATTATTCAAAACGGCAGATTCACGCGCGTTGGCCGCAAGGGTGAGCTCCACCTTCCGAAGGGAGCGCGCGTTGACCTCACCGGAAAGACCGTCATGCCCGCCATCATTGACGCCCACAGCCATCTCGGCTATTACAACGAGAAGAGTCACAACGAGCAGTGGACTAACTACACGCGAGAGAACCTGATAGAGCACCTCCGGCGAATGGCCTACTACGGCGTGGGCGTTACCTATAGCATGGGCAACGACGGCGGTCACGGAGAATTGCCCTACGACTTGCAAGCCCACCCAGTTCCCGGCGCAACTTGGTTTCGCACGGCCGGAGCCGGAATGTCAACACCAGGCGGCGGGCAGGGCGGAGCCAGAGAGAATTCCTGGACTCATGTTACAACGGTGGTCGAAGCCCGCAAAGCGGTCCAGGAGTTGGTCCCAAGAAATCCCGCGATCGTGAAAATCTGGGTGGACGATAGGGCCGACCGCCTGCCTCCCGGTAAAACCGTAGCGCCGATGCCCCCGGAAATCTCGAGCGCCATCATCGATGAGGCTCATAAGCATCATCTGCAAGTCGCAGCCCACATCACATATCTGAAGGACGCCAAGGAACTGCTGCGTGAGGGCATTGACGGCTTCGGCCACGGCGTCCGGGACGTGGATATTGACGACGAATATATCGAACTGCTGAAGCAGCACCCCAACACGTTCTTCACGACTGTCCTGCCAAACCGGGACGGCCTCGCCGGGTTCAAGGAAGAAGATATTCCCTGGATCGCCGAAACGCTACCTCCCTCCCAGGTCAAACGCTTGCACGAAATCTTAGCCCACCAGAATCCGCAGGGTCACACTTTTCCCTATGCGGTCCTGACCGATGCGGAAATATGGGGGGTGCAGTCCCGTAACTTGCGAAGGGTCAATCAACTGGGGCTCATGCGTATCGCGATGGGGACGGATGCCGGAGGCGGCGGGATGATGGGCTGGAGCGCACACGCGGAGATCGCCGATATGGTTGCATCGGGAATGACCCCATCCCAGGCCATTGTCGCCGCAACGAAGACAGCAGCTGAGATCATCAAGCTCGACAGTGTGGTCGGCACAATCGCGGCGAAGAAAAATGCCGACTTCCTCATACTCGAAGCAAATCCGCTCGACGACATCACCAACACGCGCCGGATCTCGAAGGTATATCTGCGTGGACAAGAAGTGGACCGCGAGGCTATCCGGAGGGATCTCACGAAAGAGTGACCCTTTCACACTCAACGTGAGCCGACAGGAGAGCAAGCGATGGAAGAAAATCCTCAGCGTGATTTATTTTCCCCCATTTTGAGCAGTGATTTAGCTATGGGTCCTTTTTTATTGACTGCGCGCCTCTTCACGACCCCAATCTTCGCTTTCTACATCCTCGATGAGATCCGTACGACGCAGGCAATCAGTGCGCTTAGCTACTTGGCCATGGCGATCCAGGTCGTTGGCGTCGCGCTCGTCGCGCTTGGTTATAAAACACGATTCGCGGCGCTCCTGCTGGCTGCCTTCTGCATCATCACAACTCTGGTGTTTAACGGAAGCGCGGGGGCCACCGGGCTTTTTATGACCCACATCCTGAAAGATCTTGCTGTAGCAGGTGGGTTTTTGTTCATGTTTGCCTATGGACCGGGTCCCCTATCGCTCGATGGGCACGAGGGCGTTAATAGATCAAAGCGGTCTTTTTTTTCTCCCATCCTTAGCAACACTGTTGTCACGGGCCTGCTGCTATGCGCGGGGCGCATATTATCGACGGTGGTCTTCTTCTACTACGGCACTTCCAAAATCTTGCATACCTCTCGGATGCAGGCCTACATGATGAGGCACAATTCCCACGTACCCACGAACCTCATTTACTTGGCGATACTAACCCAGATTGTCCCCCCCGCTCTGGTGTTGCTGGGTTACAAGACACGCTATGGAGCCCTCGCGCTCTCGGGATTCTGCATCATCGCAACGTCGCTGTTCCACACCGACTTCAGCAACCATGCCGAGGCGGAACAGTTTCTGTTGGACTTCGCGATGGCGGGCGGGCTGTTGTTTATGTTTGCGTATGGACCCGGTCCATTTTCGCTAGACGCCAGCCTTAGACCTCAACCGTATGTCGAAAAAGATCTGGACATAACTTAAGCGACCTATGATGTGGGACGAATCTTACGAAATACATTGCAGTATCGGAGGAGACTTCAATGCCAAAACTGGTGACAACACCACGCTTGGTATCGGGGATCTTGTTGGCAAGCGGTTTGGCAATACTGACGGCCGCGGTCTTCCGCATAGAGGCGCGTCCCCACCCCAGGGCGGCGTCTGAAGCACAGGCGCGAGCCAATAGCCTTCCCGTCGGTGGCGACGATATCGGAGGGGTAGTGACCAGTTCCAGAGGACCGGAGGCCGGGGTCTGGGTCATTGCGGAGACCAATGACTTGCACACAAAATATCGAAAGATCGTGGTGACCGACGATCAGGGCCGGTATCTTATTCCCGACCTGCCTGAAGCGACCTATAAGGTGTGGGTGCGTGGTTATGGTCTGGTGGACGGCCCCGTGGTCTCCCAGGTTGAACCTGGCCAGAAGCTAGCGCTGACTGCAGCGATTGCGCCCAACGCGAAGGCCGCGGCGCAATACTACCCAGCCAATTACTGGTATTCCCTGCTGCGGGTGCCTCCCAAGAGCGACTTTCCGATGACTGTTTCTGTTCCCCCGGATGACGTCAGCGGAGCGGGTGGCGCGGCCCCCCAGACGCGGATCATTCAGACTCAGTCCGAATGGCTCTCCACGGTCAAGGGATGCAACGGCGTCTGCCATCAGATGGGGACCAAAGTCACACGTGAGATCTCTCCAGCTTTGCGTACCTTTGATTCAAGCGTCCAAGCCTGGGACTATCGGATGCGGATGGGCCAAACGCGAACTGGCATCATTCGGCTTAACAGTTTAGGACACGATCGCCCTTTATCCTTGTTCGCCGATTGGACCGATCGGATCGCGGCTGGAGAGTTGCCGCCGATTCCGCCAAGGCCGACCGGTGTCGAGCGCAACGTGGTGGTCACGCAGTGGGATATCGGTACTCCCGTCACGTTCATGCACGACCTGTATGCGACCGACCAACGAGACCCAACCGTTAATGGATACGGCCCGGTCTATGGCAGCGACTTCAATCTGGGCTTGCTCATGATCCTCGATCCGAAGCGGAACACCGTCGAGAACGTGCATCTGCCGTTCCGCGACCCCGACGAATTGACTCATTTCACTCCGCAGACGATGGAGAAGCCGTCCCCGTATTTTGGTGATGAGCTCATCTGGGACGAGCGTGGCATCGCGCATCTCAAGAATATCGACAACAAGGGACGCGCCTGGATAGCGTACGCGTGGCGCTCGCAACAGAAGCCGCCCGCGTTTTGCGAGGAAGGTGCGAACAACAAGTTTACGCAGTACTACCCGCTCGGAAAGATTTCGCGTCGCCAATTATCGTATTACGATCCGAAGACGAAAAAGTTCAAGCTGATAGATACATGCTATAACACTCGTCACGCGGGCTTTGCCGACGACCAGGACCAGACGATTTATTGGGTCGGAGAGGGAGTAGTAGGCTGGATGAAACCCCGCATTCTTGACCAGGGAGGGACCGACGAGGCCGCGCAGGGCTGGTGCCCTGTCTATTATGACCTCAACGGCGACGGCAAGTATGAAAAGGATGTGGACAAAATCATCCCGGGCCGCGCCTACTACGTGACTTACAATCCCGTCGACAAAAGTGTTTGGTACGCCGTGGACGATACACCGGGCAAGATCGTACGCGTCGACATCGGGACAAATCCGCCGGTGAGCTGCCAATCCGAAGCTTATGAACCGCCGTTCGACAATATCAAGGCGCCAGCCAAACTGGGTTTCTTCCCACGTGGCATCGATGCCGACGGGAACGGTCTTATCTGGACTGGGCTTGCGGGAAGCGGCCAGTTGGCAAGCTTTGACCGGAGCAAGTGTGCCGTCAAAAGTGGCCCGGGGACCAGGGAAGACCTACAGCGCTGCCCGGAGGGCTGGACGCTCTATGCTCTGCCCGGGCCCCAGCTCAAGGGCACAACAGACGGAGGGAATGCCGATTGGATCTACGGCAACTGGGTCGATCGCTTCAACACCTTGGGTCTCGGCAAGAACGTGCCGATGCTGACAGGGACCGGCTCTGACTCAATCCTGGCCCTCATGCCAGATACCAAGAAGTGGGTAGTGCTACGTCTGCCGTATCCGCTGGGATTCAACGCGCGAAACCTGGCGGGCCGCATCGACGATCCCAGCGCCGGCTGGAAGGGGCGAGGGCTCTGGGTAGGTAACGAGATACGAAACCCTTGGCATATCGAAGGGGGCAAGGGCACAGCCCCTCAAGCGGTGCATTTCCAGTTGCGGCCTGATCCCCTGGCCCAATAAAGGCGGCAGCAGGTTACTCTGACTCCATCACTTCGGTCACGAGGAGCCGCAATCACCGTGGTTAGTACATCGCCGAGAACAAAACCAGAGGAAGGAGATTTCAGTGCGAACTTGCTTTGCTGGCGCGGCTGCTGTTGTGATATCAGCGCTGGTTTTCCCTCCGCTGTTATACTCTCGGCCCCAGAGTTCTCCGGGCGCGACGAAACCCGCAGAACACAGGGAAACGCAGTTTGACCCGCATGACCTATCAGGCGCTTGGCGTGGCGAGGCCGCCCAGCCCGGTGAGAGTTCGCGAACCAGCGAGTCACCTCGCAACTTTGCTAGCTATAACCAGAAGATCCCCGAACCTCCCTTAACTGATTGGGGAAAGCAGCATTTGCTTTATAAATCCATCTCGCATGACGCCTTGGCTGGCACGCCGCTCCCGGGTGTGGTTCTTCCGGGACATCTCTGTTCTCAACGTACTTCCCATACGCCGTGTTTTGCCGCAGACCTCAACGGAGTGCCGGCGAACGACCTGGACGGGGAGTACCCGGGTAAGGACTGCGAGCCGCTGTCCACGCCAGCCATGTATGACTATCCCAGTTTAGGTTCCATGGAGATACTTGTTACTCGTGAAGGAGACCGGATTTTTCAACTCTTCGAGTACCACCGCGAGTGGCGCACCTTTTGGCTGAATCGCGAACACCCGAAAGACCTGGATCCCACCTATGAGGGAGACTCGACGGCCCACTGGGAGGGAGACACTCTGGTCGTGGATACCATAGGCTATAACGGGAAGACAATGATCACGCAGAATGTTGGTCATTCCAAAAGCGATGCGTTCCGACTGGTGGAACGTTTCCGGCGAGTGGACCATGACCACCTGGAGATTGATATGACGTACTATGATCCGAAAGCGTGGGGAGACAAATCCTGGCCAGGATTCCACAAATACTACAATTTAGTGCCGAAGGAAGACTTTCAGGAATTCATTTGCAGTCCAAGGGAATACCAGGAATACAAAAGTCGTATAACAAATATGATGAACAGTGCTCCGAGCAAATAGAGTCCAGCTTGTCGCCAATCGCGGCCCACGTATGGCCGGCCTCCCCGATCCGTCCCCGGGCAGCTACAGCCCTGGGCGGTCCTGGGATCTCCCGGTTCCAATACCCGGCCCGCACGTTCCCCTGTCAACGCTTCGACGCCGCCCTTGCGAGCGGCTCCGCATGACTCGGGGCCGCTGTGGGTCGCTAATCCACCACTTCTATCGTGTGACTTTTGCATTCACTACACCTCGCCGGTTTGCTCGGCGCACAGGGAGGGAACCATGAAGGAGCGGCCCTTGCGTATACTCGCGATCATTGCCATCAGCACGGTTGCCCTGTTGGGCTTGTGTGGAACCGCAGCGCACGGCCAAGCGGCAGACTCTGCTGCGAAGGCACGTACAGACAAGGCGAGTTACTTCGGCCATGGAGACATAGAGAATATTTGGAAAGATCTCGAAGCCAAGCACGTCATCAATAAGCGCGTGTTGGAAGGCGGACAGTACAGCATCAATGTCCGCATCGTCGAAGAGAGCACTGCCCCGCTGGTTCATTCAACATCAGCCGACGTCTGGGTCATGGAGGAAGGTTCGGCGGTGGCGGTCACCGGCGGCACGCTCCTCGATCCTAAGAAAAGGCCGAACGTGGATGACATCGCTGGCAGTTCTATCCAAGGCGGAACCGAACAAGCCTTCATGCCCGGCGACATCCTGTTCGTTCCGCCCGGCGTGCCGCACGGCTTCAAGAACATCAAGGGATTCAGAGCCTATCTGATTCGTTTTAACGTGAAGTAGTGCCCGGGCTGCGTCGGTCCGAGAGCAATTAAGCTCGTTCCCTTTTGCGATTCGCGTGCAGGATCCATCATCGTCTGAAGTCCCGGATAGGCCGCGAATCTTCGGGAAGATGCCAGCCTATGGGGAGCAGCCCTGTCGCCCATCGTCGTCACTCGGTTGCGGGATCGATCGCCCAGGGCACGCTAAAGATCGTCAAAAGGCTCTTGGAGGCTTCGGACCGGCAACGCCTAGCGCAAGTCCTCACTGCTTTGTCCGGTTCGCCGAGGCTGCCGAGCACTGCGAAAATCCTGTTTCGCGTATCTCGCGGGATGACTTTACCTGCTGGCGGATTCGGTCCCATCGCTCTTAGTTGTCAGATAGAAGTACCCCACTTTGTTGTTCGGATTGGTGCCAAACCACATCCGCCCTTGAGAGTCGCGGAAGAACTCCCGCATCGAAAGCTCCGACTGAGGGAAAGGATACTCGGTCACATGCCCCGTCTTTGGGTCGAAGCGCCCGATCACGTCCATGTGATGGGAGTCATACCAAATATAACCACTCGAATCGATGCCCAGCGCATAGGGAGTGGGATCTGGACCAGGCAATGGATATTCCGTGAAGGTTTCAGTCTTGGGGTCGAACCTTCCCATCTTCCCTGCGTTGAACTCGCCAAACCAAATCACGCCATCGGAAGCTATTTCAAGCCGTCGCGGATAGCAGTTTGGCGTAGTCGGCGTATACATCGTAACCTTCATAGTCTTACCGTCCACTTTGCCAATCTTATTTAAGGGAGACCGACTTGTGAACCACACATCGCCGTTCTTGTCCGGTTTCACGTCATATGCATGATTTACTTCCTCGAACCGCGTGAACTTTCTAGTTTCTGGATCGAATTTTGTCAGCGGGACGCCGCTGGCCCACACGTTTCCGCTCGGGTCCAGTCGCACCGTGTGTTTCTCTCCTCCTTCACCAATCCCTTCTTTCCCCGGCGTGTACTGATCCTGGTATTCAGTAATCTTCTGTGTGTCGGGATCCCATCGACCCAGCTTGTTTGAGCCCTGCTCGGCAAGCCAAACCGATCCGTCCGGAGCAGGTACAGCCGAATGAATAGCAGCTGTACCGATATTGGGAACAGGAAAATCCTGCATTTCCCCGGTCTTCGGGTCGAGGCGAGTGATCTTGTTCGCTACTCCAAAGTTCGGGATCCAGACATAGCCGTTCTTATCGGGGGCCGCGCTGAACGGCATACGGCTTGGCCCCGGCATGTCGTACTCCACATACACAATATTTAGCGCGTCACTGCTGAACGGCCGCACAGTGTCTTTATATTTCGGCATGTCCTCGGGAGATTTAGGCAATACCGACTCAGGGCCGAACAAACTCGTGAGGTATGAAGCCACGTCACCAGCGTCTTGGTCCGTCAGGTGGGGCAGGTTGTAGTGCATCGCCGTCCGCATGTATTCAACTCGGTCTCTCCAGCCGTCTGCATCGCGTGTTACCGAAGCCATGCGGGTCTGAAACAAATGGCAAATCGAGCAGTCCGCCAGTATCAGTTGTTTTCCTTTTCCCGCAGGCCAGAGTTGCATTGCTTGATAGAAAGAGATTTCGTTCCAGCGGACGACGCCCTTTTGCAAAGCGAAATCGAACGACGTATGCTGGTCCGCCGTGAGACTCACTCCCAGGCGCGGATCGGTTCGGTACCCAACGGCCCTGATCAACAGTCGGTACTGCCCGGCTGGCAGCTTTTCAATCTGATAGTGCCCTTGCGTATTGGACAACACGGCCACCGTCATTCTCGTCTTCGTGTTCTCAGCTTCGACAAAGGCTCCCTGAAACGGTGCGCCGTCCGGTCCCACGACTGTCCCGGTGATGGTCGAGCCATAGCAAACCGAACTCAACAAAACAATCAATCCCACCAGGCAAACCAAGCTGCGTTTTGGGTGCATGGGCATCTCCTTCTCACCGACGCCACGTTATTTGAGGTGCCGAAGTTTCCTCAGGGGTTTATTGCTTCGAGTTGGATTCAAAACACATTGGGAAATGGACTGAAACAGCTTTCTCTATTTGGCCTTCGACTTGGCCAGAGTCGCACTTTGCAAAGGACGGCTGCCAACCCATGGTCCCCAACTCCGCCAGGAGCTTAACATAACGAGACGGGAACGGAGTTGGTGGCTTCAACGAGCGGACACTTCGACACCAACGTTTCCCTTCTTGTTACGCAAGCAGAGGGGAACTGGCAGAAAATGTCTTTCAGTGATTCTGCAGTCGTGCTTGGGTCATATCGGTTCAAAAGGAGTACAAACGCATCAAATCCAAATCCTGGCAAGCCGTTGACGAATATATTGGGGAGGCCGGCTCCTTGAACAAGCGACCTGAAAGGATCAAAACTCTCGCACACATGTAATCTGCGTCGGCTCAAGAAACGCAGTTAATGGCCTGCATTTGCAGAGTGACTCTTCTTCACATTCGATTCACGTAAGCGAGTTGCCGATCGATATGGGTAGGATCCACGGTTCTCTTGGCTGATTGAGGGCTCCGCCCGGGGAGATCGCCCGGACCTAGTATCTCCTGTCCTGTCTGCACAGGTAGTTAGTCAAGGAGAACAACACGCAATAGCGAGCTGTTAATATGGAGGCCGCCGTTATACTTGATGTAGCCCAGCTTCCGGAATTTGTTCATGAAGAAGCTTACACGACCTCGCGTTGTACCAATCATTTCTGCTAACGTTTCCTGAGAGAGCTTGGCAACGACTTTCTCCGGTTGTTCTTCTTTTCCGTATCTAGCGACCAACAAGAGGGCTCGCGCCAGGCGCTTCTCGCTCGAATTGAAAAGCTGGTCCGTCAGATCCTCTTCAATACGAATATTTCGCTTCAGCATGTGAGCGACAAAGCGGTCAGCGAATTCATGTTCTTCATGAATTACCCGAATCATCTCCCGCTTCGATATAATCACTACGGACGTAGCATTCATCGCAGTAGCAGTCGCAACGCGCAAAGGCTGACCTGCTATGCATCCCTCGCCGAAGAAGTCTCCGGCGTATAGTAGGGCGGTGACCGCTTCTTTCCCGGCAGAGGAAGTAACCGTGAGCTTCACTTCACCCTGTTGAAGATAGAAAACAGACCGGCTTGGCTCGCCTTGCGAGAAAATAACCTTTCCCTTCAGGTAATGGGCAATCTCTCTCTCCACCCCTGCTGTGTGCAGATAGGTCTCGACGTCGAATGCAGTCTTTTTCCGCGATTTGTTCTTGGCCATGATCGCCCTCCGTGCCTGGCGCAACGCTCCCGTAGCCGTCGTTGCTCTCACATTACCGACATAATAGTCAAACACCACACTATTGTAGATCGGTCAATAGTGAACATGTGTTCACTTTTGAACATATCTAGAAATCGTACCGTGACACATGGATGATCCGCGCCGGGAGCCAGGAAGGGAAAACACCGTGAGTGCCAGCCATTTGTCACGCCCGCGATGTCAAAAACCACTTTTGCAAGCTGTATTGGAAGTGAAACCAGACTCTGGTTCTTATCCGTGACCGTTTTTGGGTTCCTGCGGTGGGCAGCGGCGCCATACCATTCCAGAACGTCTAGAACGCGTGGAAGAGACGCTCGTAGCCGGTGCCTCGGTATCGAGGTTCGCGCGTCGGTACGATGTGAATGTGAACCAAGTGCTTACTGGCGGAAGCGGTATCGGGAAGGGCAGCTGGGGGACTGCAGGACTGCGCAGTTGGGATCCAGATCTTGCGTTTGAGTCCTGTGGCCACTCTGTCGGCGGGACGGGCGGGACGGGATGAATCTTCCGGCTCTGCCGCCTTGCGCTCGACGGACTCTCCCAGGGAGGGCATAGCGGGCTAAGATTTCCTGTCGCAGTTCAACGATCTGCTCAGACTACAGGAAGCTTTCGATTCGCATCGAAATGGCCGATGGAATCCGGGACGCCATCAAGGGAGGTCTGGTGCCAATCGAAGGGACCGGAGATCGGATGATCGTTCCTGCGGAGGCGCAATCCCCAGGGCCGCGCCAAGGTGCACCGGATGCTCGACTCCGGAGCAAATTCCATCGTGCGGCGGAGTACCGCTTGAAGAGAAACTATCGAGCAGGAAGCAGCGGCTTTTGTCCTTTCAGCAGTTGCTGGTCGAAAGCGGTTAACTCCAATGCGGTTGCGCAATAAAGGGCCATCAGGTTGGTCAGATCCACAGTGCCGCGAGGACCAAATAAACGCAGAGTGTGAGCGAAGGTCTCCGAGGAGACTCTCCTGTGGCCAAACAACTCGCGTCCGAAGTTAATGATGACGGTTTCCTTCTCGCCGAGACCTACCGCCGGCTTGCCATATTTGATGATGTCAATAATGGCCGGCTCCAGGTAGCCAGCGCCCGCCATCCGCGCGTGTATTTCCCATTGGGTCCATTCAAATTGGTTGTCGAGCTCGCGCGCCGTCACGAGTACTGCGATCTCGGTCAACCGGTCCCCGAATCCGGTTTCAAACTTGAGATAGGAATGGGCATCGCTCATTGGTTTCGCAAGTCTAGGACTATAGAGGCGGAGGGGAACCTGCTTGGTCCAAGAGAGCCTTGGTCCGGTCTGTTCGTCGAAAACCTTCTTTCCGTAATCATCCATGTCTTCGCGTTTGGGGGGTGGAAGACGGTTCCCGGACTCGGGATAGATGTCTTGGGGGAGCCGGACTTCGCCGGAAACCGCAGGGGAGCCGGCCATGACCGCCGGATTCGGTCCATTGATCATCATCCCCAACAGCATACCCACAAAGGCTGCTACCAAAGTGAATGCGGCAGTTTTCGACACGTTCATATCAATACTCCTTTCTGAAACGGTTCCAGCCGTTCCGGTGGCAAAACTGGCTGGTCATTACGCGCCCTGGCCGCAACTCGTCGACGGGAATCGGTCATTTGGCAGTCTGCATCGCGCCGATCGACATGCTTGCTGTAAAAACCGATTCTGATGGCTAATGGCTCTTTACATTGTAGAACCAGAATGGCGCTTCAATATCGGTGAACCAGTGCGGTAGCCCATTCGGAATGATTACCACATCACCGACGGCGATATGGCGAGATTCCCCGCCGACAATACTGCGCCCCATTTTGGTTTCCTTTCCGAAAGGCTGGCCGTTGGGGAATGTGCGGGGCGTGAGGTCACCGACCAGTTTTCCACCCGTGACGAGCGTTGCCGATCCCCTCACAATGTAAATAATATCTGTAAATGTCAGGTGCACTTCAGGGGCGAGGGGCTTGTCCCGGGTACTCGCCTTGACCTCAAAGCTGCGCGTGCCGTAATCACTGACATAGAGCGCCCCGTCGATCCGTTGGGGATGTTCGAAACTCGCTTCTACCTCTTGCTTCGAGAAATACAGGGCAGGATGGACCGGGGAGCTTACCGCGAAGCTGACTCCAGATTTCGCGGCTGCAGCCGCACCTGCTTGGGCCCGGGCCGTGCCTGCCAATGCAAACATCGACATAGCCACTATTGTTGCCGATCTCACTCTCCCTGTAATCATCGTGAATCCTCCTTGTCTTTCGCGGATCACTGTCGATGAGTTCCTGCAATCGGCGCCCTTGTCCACAAACAGAGGCGCCGGAATGAAATCGGTCCGTCAATCGAGGGGTTCCACGCTGGCGATTTTCGCTTGGTGATTCTCCCCGACCCAGAAGATCGGACGTAGGCCTGCGTCGTTCACCTCGACCCTCCGGACGTTTACGCCCAACCGTGGCAGCAGGTATTTTCTGAATTCTCCGGTTTGAGGATTCAATCGCAGGATCAGATCGCTGGTCATTGCTCCGGTCCAGGCATAACCTTCCTTATCTGAAACGACATCATAGGGTCCGTACCATGGAATCGGGATCGGCCACTCCCGAAACTGCTCGGTTCTGGTGTTGAACATTCCGATTGTCTTGGAGTCGTATTCGCCGATCCAGAGGCGGCCCTCGGAGTCCAAATGCATTCTTCGTGGGCCAGCACTGGGTGTGGGGATCGCGTATACCTTCACTTCTCCAGTCTTGCCATCGAGGCGACAAATATTGCCCCCTTCCGCGTCTGCCTCGTACAAGTGCCCGCTGGAATCGGCGGTAATGCCGTAGAGGTGATGGCGCAGCCCTTTATAATCCTTGGCGTTGAACTGGGAGGGAAACGCGGAAAACTTGGTTGTTTCTCCAGTGGCCGGATCTACCCTGTAAACCAAGGTGCTGGCGTCGTCTTTGGCCCATACGCTTCGGTCACCTCCCACCGATATCAGATCGGCTTTGGTGCCGGCGGGAAGATCGAAATTGCTGAAACGCTCCGCCTTTACATCGAACTTAGCGATGCCGTTCCAATCGTGTCTTCCAAGCCAAATATTTCCTTGCGGGTCCCATTCGAGATCCTGAAAAGCGGAAGGATATCCGGGCTTGGTGACCGGGTCGCGCCATTCCTTGACTTCACCTGTCGCGGTGTTCAACCGGCCCACGATCCCGTCCATAAAATCCTGGTACCAAATCATTCCTGTCTTATCCGGTGCCACATCGTGCGGTTCCGCTTCGGGCCGAGGCAGGTCATATTCGGTAATAATGACTCTGGTGTCCTCACCACGGGGCCGAGGCAGTGTTTTTAGGCCAAAATCGTGGGCTCGATGCGAGCTCAAATTGATCGAACTTAGATATCCGGCCAATTCTTTGTTTCCAAAGGGGGCTCTTCGTTGATCGGGTGACAATACCGGCTTATGGAGTAAGCTGACTTGGTCCCATCGAGGCATCCGAGCTAGAGCGTCCATCCAACCGTCAGCCTCATACGTACTGTTCATGATGGGGGCTAACGTGTGGCAGTGAGAGCAGGTCCGAAAAAGGTATTGCTTCTGTGCATCGGTTCCCGGCATGCTCACGAGCCACTCGACATCGCCAAGCTGTGCGGCAAGATCGATCGATTTCACCAGTTTGATGTCTGCTTTGGTTTCCTTTTTTCCTACCGCTGCGATGATGCTGGAAACGGCAGCTTCATAACCTACAGCTCTGATGGCGAGGTGATATTTGCCGGGCGCCAACCGCCCTGGCGGGAAGGTGTACCGCCCCTGCGAATCGCTGACCACGGTGACGGTGATCGTGCCCGGTATTTTCTTGGCGCTAACCAATACGCCTTCCATCGGACCTTCCGCGTCTGAGCTAACCAAGCCGGCTAATCCAGGCGCTGCGCTTGCTGCCAGTAACGGAAAGCTCAAGCAGCTGATTGCCAAGACCAGGAATAAAAGTGACTTCATCATGCCCAAACCTTCTCGCTGTGCGTGGTTGGCAACCGAGTCCTCGCACGCCGTTTTACTCGCGCATGGTACGCTCCTGCTGCCTTGCACACAACCGATTTGCCGGATGCCCGGATGCCCGATTTGCCGGATGCAGGGGGTGAGGATGGCAGCAGTCGCTTAGGGGCCTGCTGAGACAGAAAAACCGGAGATCCGAATTGTTTCTGCCCTCCCGCCCTCCCCCCACTTTTATTCGGGAGTTCTTCGGTGTATAAGAGTCCGGTCCGTGTGAGACAAAAACTCTGTCTTCGATCCGAGGAGTGACCATGCGTTTACTGCAGGCCGCAATATTCATCACGATCCTGGGCGCTCAAGCTGCCAAGGCCGGTGACCCCGACGGATTCGGCATGTGGAAGGCAGCAGACTTCCAGGCGCACGAAAAGGCGCTCGACCAGAAGGTGCACGCCGATCATTCCGCCCGTGAAACCCTGGGCAATTACGGTAATCACAGGATCCGCATGATTCATCGCGTCGGCACAGGCGCGCCGGAATTTCACACAAACTATATCGACTTGTGGGTGGTCGAAAGCGGAGCCGCCACCCTCGTCGTGGGCGGCACTCTGGTCGACGGCAAATCGTCAGGCGGCGATGGAGAAATGCTCGGTGAGATGAGTGGGACCGGTATCAGTGGAGGCGAGCGTCACGAGATATCGGGCGGCGACGTAATTCACATACCCGCCAAGACTCCGCATCAAGCCCTGGTGCCGGAAGGCGGCGAAATCACTTATCTGCGGATCGTCATTCCGGCGCAGTAGCCATCACTCAATCGCCGGTCAATTACGGAGCTGATCTCGTCTCCGCGTTCGCTCATGCCCCTGCGAAACACTTCGAAACGACAGGTCAGGATTGGGACCGATACGGACCTAGTGGACTGTAACATATAAAACGGTAGTATGATGGTGTTCATGGAGAACACGATCGTGCTGACCGACGCGGAACGTATGGAACTTAGCCAGCGAGCGACGAGCCGTAGTGGGCGTGCCGATGATGCGCACCGAGGGCGGTTGATATTGTTGCTGGAGGCCGGCCATACGTGGGCGGCGATTCGCGACAAGCTGGACTGCAATGATGCGTTTATCGATCGCTGGAGCAAGCGATTTCGGGAGGAGCGGCTGGC
>Ga0187863_10000681_pt1 | contig 28675 bp, 22 predicted proteins | sample June2016WEW_11_1_FD_132975 | JGI IMG/M metagenome (GOLD analysis project Ga0187863, IMG submission 132975) | Peatland microbial communities from SPRUCE experiment site at the Marcell Experimental Forest, Minnesota, USA - June2016WEW_11_10 | ecosystem: Environmental > Terrestrial > Soil >...
GCGCCGCTTGTCATCAATATGGAATGTCGCTCGCGCTCTGGAGTTTCGTTGCGCCACACGGATCGCTTGAACTGCCGGCGATTCTGATTGCAGGCGGGGCCGGCTTTCGTCTCGGTCACTCGATGCTGTTTCCAGGTTCGCTGCGGTGGCGAGATTCCGTCGCCGCTGGCGGGATTGAGGCCACACGACTGGTGTCCGGCGTAATTCCGATGCTGATGATCGCTGGAACCCTGGAAGGATTTTTTTCGCCATCGCATGCGCCGGTTTGGCTCAAGTTCACCGTCGGCGGCCTGCTGTTCACGCTGCTGCTCTTGTGGCTCTCTCGGCCAGTCAAGCCTGCGCGGACCGTATAAAACATCCTGATGAGCCTGCAAGCCATTCTGCGGCCCGAAGTTGTCGCCGCTGCGCTACTGATTCTGTTTCCTATGCTGTTCGCGGGATGCGCGCCTGACCGCTTCGTGGCGCGGGCCGCTGCGTTTCCGAGAGCGGCGCGCCTCGCGTTTCCTTCACTTTTGTGCGTGCCCTATGTCCTGGTCGCTCATACCTTCGGCATTCTTGGCTGGGAATGGCTGGCGCTTTATGCGCTGTTGCCTGTTGCCATCGCGCTGCTCCTGGACCAGGCACGAAGCGCCGATGCGGGCGGGCGAGGCAACTGGCGCGATTTTGTGATTCTCGGGGTGCTGGGGTTGGCCGTGGATTTGCGGTGGCTCGAGGCTGCATGGCCGACTGGCTTCGCGGCATTTGGCAAGATGCTGCTGCTGGACGCAGGCATCTTCGGATTTCTCGCGGTTCGTCAACTGGATGGAGTCGGTTTCGATCTTCGACTGCGGTTGAGGGACGCCGGCGTCGGGCTACGCGAATTTCTTCTCTACGCTCTCATCGCCATTCCGCTTGGGTTGGGGCTTGGATTTCTGCATTTCCACCACAGCTGGCCGCAGCCGCTGCATGCGGTCGCGGCTTTCGTCTTCACGTTTCTCTTCATTGCTATTCCCGAAGAGCTGTTTTTTCGCGGGTGGCTGCAGAATCTTCTCGAACGACGTGTCGGCCGCACTGCCGCACTCGTGCTGACCGCGATTCTCTTTGGGCTCGCACATTGGAACAAGCGGACGACAAGCTTCAACTGGCAGTATGTATTGATGGCGGCGCTCGCGGGAATTTTCTACGGCAGGGCGTGGCGCGCTCAGCGTCGCGTGGGCGCCTCGTCCATCACCCACGCGACGGTCGATACCTTGTGGTCGCTCTGGCTGCGGTGAAGATGGCGGGGAGCGCGATAGTTAAGGTAGCCAAGTCCTACACGCATATTGTGCAACGTCGATGCCGGAACGGTGATGGCCAGGCAGATGCCAAAGATGGCGTGCGCCATAGCCAGCGGCCAGATGTTGCGCGTCTTAAGGAAGACAAGGCACGCAGCCAGCCCCCACAGCAAAGTCAGCAGCGTCAGAATCGGGTTGGGCAGATGCGCCGCCGAGAAGATGATTGCCGCCGTAATAGCGGCGTATGTGGCGCTGGGGACCAGGCGAACCAGGCGGGCAAGAAAATAACCTTGCAGCAGAAATTGCTGCGCCAACGACCAGACAGTGTATCCGCCGAACGCGAGTATCCATTGAATTAGGCCGCGAGGACGGTGCAGGGTGTGCAGGCTGCTCGCAAAGAAGACTGCGGCGCCTGCGAGCACGAGCGCGACACCGACAACCCATGACGTACGCCAGAAACCTGCAGCATTGCAGCCCATTGCCTTCCAGCCGGGAAACGACGAAACGATTGAAAACACGAACCATGCGATCGCGGCCCAGTAGAGCCAGCGTTGCAGAGGTCTCGGCGTCCAGATGACCGCAAGGATCAGCGCGTAGCCAATGGCGAGTTCGCAGAAAGCCCACGTCGTGCTCCGCGCCGGAACTTCCCCGGCGCGCACACATATTGCGCTGTCGTTTTCGATCGCACTCATCTTTGACCTCCCACCAATGCGCGCAACGGCCTTCGCCGTGCGAGCCTCCTTCACTTATGCGTTTCCTTATCGGCGGGTTTTTCCGAATCGAGACCTATTCAACTGTCAACAGTAGACGACGGTAATCGCTTCGACGTTATCTACACTTTCAGGAAAATCTTCTTGCGATAAAGAATCCATACGGGAATAAAGCAGACCGCGGTAAAGGTAACCGAGTAGGCAAAGGCCGCCCAGTGAGGATCGGGAATGCGCGCGAAGATGTGCTCGAAGATCACGACGTTCAACGCAGCACGGCGCCCAGGACCGTCCGGCACCGACACATTGTCGAGCACGCCCGGCAGCAGTTCGCTGAACATGTAAGCCGCAATTGCGTTCGAACCGAAGACGAGCCACACCCATGTCCAGCCTTTGCGCCAATTGCGCACTTCAATCGCCCAGAAGGCGAAGGCGAGCAGCGCCAGCGAGTAGCCTGCCGCGACCAGCACAAACGAGCTGGTCCACATGTTCTTGTTCAATGGAAACCAGAGCGCCCAGAAATAGCCGAGTGCCAGGCTCGACAAGGCCGCGACAGCTAACCCATTTGCTTTGAAAGAAGCGGGTTTGTCTGAACAAAGCCATAAGCCGGTCATTACGCCGAGCAGAGCGGTACCGATGGCGGGTAAGTCGCTCAAGAGCCCTTCAGGATCGCGCACGTTGTGATCCGGTGCATAGAGATACAAGTGGTGCGGGAAGACAAGGCGGTCGATCCAGGAGACCAAATTCTGGGTCATGTCCATGAACGGAACGTCTCGGCCGGGGACGCCAACGCCGGGGATCGGGACCCAGCGCACCAGGACCCAGTAACCCACGAGCGCGGCGACAAGCGCCACAACCTTAGTCCAGGCGCGATTGTCCCAGAGATAGAAGAGCCCGACGACGAGATAGCAGATGGCGATGCGCTGCAAGACACCGTAAAAGCGCATGTGCTGAAGCTGAAAGAAGGGGAAGCTGTTGACTACGATGCCGAGCAGAAAGAGGACGACTGCCCGTTGCACCGTGTGCCAGGCGAGTCTCCTCCGCGTCGCGCCACGTGCCAATCGCGCGTCGAAAGCGAAGATCACTGAGACGCCGACGACAAATACAAACGTCGGGAAGACTAGATCGGTCGGCGTCAGGCCGTTCCACGAAGCATGGTTCATGAATCGCCATGACCCGGGGCCGCCGTTGTTGTTCACCATGATCATGAAGGCGATGGTGATGCCGCGCACTACATCGAGAGAAAGCAGTCGTTGCACCCGTGTGGGAAGCGGCGCCGAAACGGTTGTGGCGATAGGGGTGGGTGCAGTTACCGGATTATTCATGGCAATTCGGGGCCTCCGCTCAACGAGCGCTGGTTGCACCTACGCTACGCGGTTCGGGGTGATTTCGCCAAGTGCAGTCTTGCTTGGTGACCGCGTCTCTCGGAGACCCTGCGATTCTCCCGCAGATACTGCTACACTCCCCCTTTCAGGGAATTCCAACAAATTTGCTTTGAGTGCATGGAGGGTACGCGTGCCCGAGTTTGAGCCTTTTGTTTCACCTTCCGAAAACCGGCCCGAGTTCACATTTCGTGCCCTCCTGCTGGGATCGCTCTTCGGCATCATCTTCGGCGGCGTCACCGTGTATGTCGGTCTGAAGGCGGGGCTCACCGTTGCAGCTTCCATTCCAATTTCGGTGCTGTCCATCAGCATTCTGCGGGCATTTGGGCGCGCGTCGATTCTTGAGAACAACATTGTGCAGACCACGGGGAACGCCGGCCAGTCCATCGCTTCGGGCGTGATCTTCACGTTGCCTGCCCTGATTTTTCTCGGCTTCGATCTCGAGTACTCGCGCATTTTCCTGTTGGCCCTGATCGGTGGATGGCTCGGCGTGCTGTTCATGATTCCGCTTCGCCGCCAGCTCATCGTGGAAGAACACGGCGTTCTGACTTATCCGGAAGGGACCGCATGCGCTGACGTACTCATCGCCGGCGAGAAAGGCGGATCGCTCGCGGGGCGCGTCTTCTCCGGGCTTGGATTGGGCGCGCTCTACACGCTGTTTCAGAATGACAACATCTTCAAGGCGTGGCCGGGCACGCCGGAATTTCAACCGGACTTCGGTCCGCAGCACATCCTGAAAGGCGCGTCGATCAAGGCCGACGCAACGCCGGAGTATCTGGGTGTGGGCTATATCATCGGGCCGCGCGTGGCTGGGGTCATCTTTGCCGGCGGCGTGTTTTCGTGGCTGGTGTTGATGCCGCTGATCTACTTCTTCGGTAAGGCGCTGCCCAATACGATTTATCCCGGAACCATCCCGATTGCGCAGATGGGACCGAGCCAGCTTTGGTCCACTTACATTCGCCCGATGGGCGCAGGCGCTGTAGCTGCGGCGGGACTTATCACGCTGCTTAAAACCGTACCCACCATCCTGAACGCTCTGATTGCGGGCTTCAAGACCATGCGGCCGGGCGCGGGTGAGAGGAAGAAGCCTATCCGGACAGAGGATGATTTATCGATGGGCGTGGTCGTATTCGGATCTCTGCTGATCGTCGCCGTTATGTTCATCTTTCTCCAGTTCAAACCCGTACCTGGCGCGTATGTGGGATGGGAGGCCAACCTCGCGGCCTCGCTACTGGTTGTCGTTTTCGGATTTCTCTTTGTCACAGTGAGCTCGCGCATCGTGGGATTGATTGGCAGCTCGGCCAGCCCGGTCTCAGGCATGACGATTGCCACGCTGATGGCGACCTCGGCCATCTTCCTTGTGCAGGGTTGGACAGCGCCTGCTTTTGGCGCGCTTGCGATTACGATTGGCGGCGTGGTCTGCATTGCGGCCTCGAATTCAGGAGACACATCGCAGGATTTGAAAACCGGCTACCTTGTCGGTTCCACGCCATGGAAGCAGCAGGTCGCCTTGATGATTGGCGTCGTGGTATCTACGGTGGCGATTGGATTCACCCTGAACCTGATGAATACGGGTTTGCAGCAGTTTCGCGCTGCACCGCAGGCATGGGATATGAACGCGCCTCATCCGGGAGTTTCGGTTCAGACCGACGTGAAGCGCCTGCCGGGGCAGTTTCCCGTGCTTGGGCCGAGCAACGCATCGACCCTGCATCACAAGGACGAATACGTGGTGCTGAACGCGCTGGGCTCGGCAGAACTGGCTGATGGCAAGTATCTGTATTCGCCGGCGACGGGTCGCATCGAGGTGCAATGGATCCAGGGTATTGGCAGTGAGAAAGCTGCGGCGCCGCAAGCGCGCCTGATGGCCACAGTGATCAATGGAATTCTCAGCCGCAAGCTGCCATGGGGCCTGGTGATGCTCGGCGTATTTCTGGTGGCCGCGGTCGAACTGCTCGGGATTCGGTCGTTGTCCTTTGCGGTGGGCGCGTATCTCTCGATCGGCACCACGCTCGCGATCTTCTGTGGAGGAGCGGTGCGGTGGTTCGTCGATCAGGCAGTGAAACGTGCCGGGGGCGACGTGGCGGAGGCGGAAAGCGAGATTTCGCCGGGCTCGCTGTATGCTTCCGGGCTGATTGCGGCGGGCGGCATTGTGGGGCTGTTCGGCGTGGCGCTGAAGGGCTACGAGACGACTGCGGATAAGGGAGACATTCTTAATTTTCCGCACACGTTTCTGGATCACACGTGGGTGTCGGTGCTGGCGTTCGCGCTGCTGGCTTATTCGCTGTATTACTTCGCGAGGAAGCCGCTGAAGAAGTGAACCGGCTTCGGATCGCAATCTGGAAATCAATTTTGGCGTCTGCTACGAGGGTGGGCTGACCCGGTCGGATCGAAGCGATCTGCCGCGCTCACCGCAACAAGTGCGAAAGCTGCCAGAGGCCGTAGAGCACGAGTGCAGCCACGGCTTCGATGGCGAGTGCCGACCTAATGCCGCGCATGCATCCGGGCCTGCTTGGCGACGAGTCCTCGTGCTCACTCACCTCTGCGAGGTTTTGGGGGAATTCCAGCACAGACGATTGCCGCGGTACAAATTGAAGTTGAAATGCCGGCACAGATGGCAGGACATCGGTTTCCGCAGAATGAAAGACTCGGCTCGTCATTTTGGATGGCCCATCTGCTTGATCTGTCGGCACCCATGAAGGATTCATCAGACCGAGCGCAAACGGAAGTGCTGAACTCGATACCTGATTCTGTAGACGACGAGCAGAGAATAGTGTGATTTATATCACGCAAAGTTGAGATCGTTTTCCGGTGCATTCCGAATTGGTAGCCGTTCCAATTCGGGCACACTTCGCGGGGATCGGCTGTCCGGTGTCAATACCTCAATGCAAACATCACATAACAAATAGGATATAAGAAGTGTCCAGATCTCTCACGGGAAAGCGCCGGGATCCCTCGGGCTGACGATTACCCCGCGAACAAACTGAACCCTGCTCCGGGAATCCGATCCTCAACCGATGCGAGTCTCTAATTCTGCAGTGAATTGCTGCGCTTGCGGAACACTACCTTTAGTTCGCGGCGCCAGTGTTCGGCGAAGGCGATGAGTTCCCACTCAACTTCGGGCGAGAGATAGCGGAGAACCGGCTCGTTGGCGGGAAGAATGCGCAACGCGGGCGCAGCGAGCGAAAGACGCGGCACTCGTGGAGAAACCTCCGCGCCAACAAAATAACCCTGCCGCTCGAAGGCCGACAAGGGCCTGGCACTTCCGGCAACGACCTGCCGGTCTTGATTGAGTGCACGAACACGAATCCAATAGTCGAGGGCTTGCATGGGCAGATGCAGATCCTCATCGGCTTTCAACTCGATGACCGCAAGGCGGCCGTCGCGATCGAGTGTCAGCAGGTCGAGCATGCCGCGGTCACCGCTGGTTAGAGCCGGCACCTGAGTGTATATTAGTTCGCCGCGCAGGTTGGGCAGGAGCTCATCAATGTTGCTACGCAGGCGCGATTCCAACCATCGTTCCGGCTGCAGACGGAAGAGTGCGTCGGTATGCGATCCGTCGGGATGACGGCTGTGAACGAGGCAGGCCAAGAGCTCCTTGCAGAGCGATTCATTCTCGGGTGTGAGCGGAGTCTCATTTGGCCCGGCGCCGAATGTGATTTCGTTTTCGCGGGTGAAGGAATTTGCCGCCATGCCATGCCGAACGCGGGCAAATTCGAGGCCGTGCAGAAGCAGGCAGACCTCGCTTGCGGAGCGGGCGCAGACTTCGACCCGGTCCCGCGCGGTGGAAGGAAGAAGGCTCATCAGACGGTCGACGCCGGCCTGGCATCGCTCGATTGCAGCAGGCGCGGAAAAGGCGTGCACCAGGCGCGACTCCAGATTGCCGGTGTCGCGAAAATCCACGGCCGAGAGTTCTTCGCTACGCTCGTCCAAAGTGAAGAGCTGAAAACTGGCCGCCGCATGATTGAGCCAGGCCATTCGTTCCGCGGTGGTGCGCCAGGCGCCCGCTGGAACGATCACTTTGAGACCGCCGAAATGACGCCGTCCTTCCGCCGCGGCAGCCTGGCGACAGTAGTCGAGCCAGAGAATACCCAGCGTGAGGACGCCGTCGATCGTCGACGCCGATTCGGCTGCGCTCACACCGATCACCGCTTCCGCAGATGTACCGCGCAACAGACGCCCGCGGACATAGGCCGGCCCAAAACTATGCTCCAGGTCCATTGCCGAGCGGAGTCGATCCACTTTTGAACCGAAGAAGGCGCGTGTCAAGGTGCGTTCGAGGAGCTGCTGGTAGTTGCGCCGTCCGGCGTCTCGCGTGGTGGGAGTACGGCGATCGCAGGAGGGGACGAGTTCCAATGCCTGCGGCTTGGCAGAGCCCATGCGACGCGTCAACAAACGGAGAGACTGGGCGCGCTGGCGGACTTTGACGACGGTCCGCATAAGGTTGCGTTCGTCGCTCCAGAATTGCAGCAGGCAACGACCGTGAGATTCGCCGACCGAGTAACGGGCACGGCGCAAATCAAAAATCATGCGCCCGTCTTCCAGCAGAGCCGCGGCCGGATGTTGCGCCAGATATTCTTCTACGCTCCGGGCCAGCATGCCGGCGGAAGCCGCTTCGGAGGCGCCCATTACCTTTTCCTACCAGCCTTCGCGCGCGCGGAGGCTGGCGATATGGGCGGTGTGATGGCGCGAGTGCCAGTCGTAGAGGGCCAGGGTGGTCGCGAGATTTTGGCGGCCGCGCTCCGGGTGATTGAATCCCTTCCGAAAATCCTCGTCACTCATCGATTCGAGCAGTGCAACCCACCGCTCGTGCAGCGCGGTAACCAGGACAAGCGACACTTCGATGGGCTGGTTACTGTCGGATAATTCGGCCCAGGCCGCCTCGTCGTAGGGCTTGATCGTAGGCCAGTCCTCGGTGAGCGCGAGCTTGAACCGGACATAGCAGTTGAGGTGACTGTCGGCGATGTGGTGTACCAGTTGACGTACTGTCCAGCCGCCCTCGCGATAGGGTGTGTCGAGCTGGGCGTCATTCAGGCCCTTGACCGCGGAGCGAAGATGCTCTGGGAGTTGGCGCAGCGTTTCGATATGTGCCGCTCGAATGCCAGGAAGCGAGGCGGCGGGCGCGTTGAAGCGGCCGATGGGATAGCGAAGGGTATCCAGGTCTGTCATGGCGCGAATCTCTAAGAGGGCAGGGTTCACCTGCAATGTAACTGTAAGGCAAGCGTACATCTTGTTTGGGATTAGCAGTCGTATTTGGGACGAACAAGCCGAGGCTTGCGCTAGATCTTTTTGTGGTGCTGACGGTGCGTGGAGTGATTGGGATGCTTTAGATAAGGATTCTGCGCATGAACCGGCTTTGGATGCGTCACTTTATGTTTGGCGGCAAAGGCCGGGACGGCAAAGAGCATCAATAGGAAGGCAGCAAGGACGAGCTTTTTCATGGCCCGAATGTAGCACGAGCGCCCAGCTTTCGGTAGCGGTTCGATCACACAGTTATCCCAAAGAGTAACGTACACGGGCCGGCGGGTTTCAGCCCATTTGAGGTCGCTTGTCGACTGAGCACGACGAATCCGGCGCGCCAGGGCAACTGAGACCTTACGCGGAGGGTCTTCCTGCACTTTTTAGGCAGCGTGAGGGTGGTGGTGATGATGGTGGTGATGACGGTGCGCGGCGAACGCGGGACTGGCAATGACCAACAGGAACAGGGAAGCAAAAATAAACTTCTTCATGAAAAAAATGTAGCACGAGATCTACCGGGCGGCCCGTCTCCGGTATCAAGTCTCCAACGTGCCACGGCGGGGTCTTCCGGAACGAACAAGGGCGTAAACTAAAGGTACGATGACAAATCCCGCTGCTTCCCCTGGCACGAGTCATAGACGTTACTTTTTTGAAAAATTTGGCATCACCGAACGGCTGCTGGAGCGCTGCCTGGGAGAGGCTCTTGCCGCAGGCGGAGACTACGCCGACCTCTATTTCGAATCGGTCACATCGACAGCGCTGGGCGTGGATGAGCAGATCGTGAAATCCGCGAGCCAGGGAGCCAGCGCCGGCTGCGGCATTCGCGTCCTTTCCGGCGAGCGCACTGGCTATGCGTACACCGATAATCTGAACCCCGACAGGCTGCTGCATGCGGCGCGCACGGCTGCACTTATCGCTTCAGGTCCGGCGAAACAAACCGTACAGGGATTCACCGAGACGCCTGCTGCTGATCTTTATCCTGTGCCGCTTGGCGGATTCGACCTGGACCTGGCCGCGCGGCTTGAATTGATCGTGAGAGCCGATCGCGCCGCCCGGGCATTCGATCCGCGCATTGTGCAGGTGCGGGCAAGCTATAGCGAAGAACTGCGACGGATTTTGATTGCGGCCTCGGACGGTGCTTTCGCCAGCGACACGCAGCCGCTGTGCCGGCTGAACGTAGCTGTCATCGCCAAGGACGGGCCCATTTCGACCAGGGGTTCGGCGGGCGGCGGAGGTAGATCGGGGCTGGATCAGTTTACAGGGAGTAAAAGCCCGGAAGGCCTTGCGCACGAAGCGGCGCGGGGAGCGATTCTGCAGTTGGGCGCAGTGCCGGCGCCGGCGGGCGAGATGCAGGTGGTACTCGGGCCTGGGTGGCCGGGTGTGCTGCTGCACGAAGCCGTGGGTCACGGGCTCGAAGCCGATTTCAATCGCAAGAAGACCTCGGCATTCACGGGCCTGATTGGCCAGTCGGTGGCGAGCTCGAAGGTCACGGTGGTCGACAACGGGACTATGGCCGGGCGGCGCGGCTCGCTGAATGTGGACGACGAAGGATCCGCTACGCAGGAGACGGTGCTGATTGAAAACGGGGTGTTGAAAGGCTATCTGACTGACAAGCTTTCGGCGCGGCTCACCGGGACCGCTAACACGGGCTCAGGCCGACGCGAAAGCTACCAATGCATTCCCATGCCGCGCATGACAAATACCTACATGCTGGCCGGCGACGACGCACCGGAGGACATCCTGCGCTCAGTGAAGAAGGGCCTCTACGCGGTGAACTTCGGCGGCGGGCAGGTGGACATTACGAATGGCAAATTTGTCTTTTCGGCGTCGGAGGCTTACCTGATCGAAGACGGCAAGATCACCGCACCGGTGAAAGACGCGACGCTGATCGGCAATGGGCCCGAGGCGTTGAAGTACGTGTCGATGGTGGGGAATGATCTGCGGCTGGATGAGGGCATCGGGACCTGCGGCAAGGATGGGCAGAGCGTGCCGGTGGGTGTGGGCATGCCGACCATCAAGCTGGACCGGATGACTGTGGGCGGAACGGGGCGGTAAGTCGCTCTGATCCGAGCGAATGCCTAATCAATTTGATAGCTTGAGCATATGCCCGAAATCGCTGCGACCTCCGAACTGACCGCCCTCGATCTGGAATCCCTGGCCGCCGATGTCGTTGCGCAGGCCATGAAGGCCGGCGCGAGCGATGCCGAGGCTGTGGCGCGCGAAGGCGACGAGTTCAGCGTGAATGTGCGCATGGGCGAGGTGGAGACGCTGAAAGAGTCGGGCTCGCGGGCGCTGGGTTTGCGCGTGTTTCAGGGCAAGCGCTCGGCCTCGACGAGCACCAGCGATCTGACTCCAGAGGGAATTCGGCTGCTGGTCGACGGCGCACTCGCGCTGGTCAAAGTAACCGAAGAGGATCCCCTGAATGGGCTACCCGAGCGCGAGGAATTCGGCGCGGTAAAGGAAGATCAGCACCTCTATTTTGAGGATGTCTATTCGCTGCCCGGCCCGGAGCGCATCGAATGGGCGCGGCGCTGTGAGGCAGCCGCCCTGGCAGCCGATCCAAGGATCACGAATTCGGATGGCGGCAGCTTTGACGCGGCCACGGGGCGCAAGGTGCTAGCTAACTCGCGCGGGTTTATGGGGAGCTACCGCACCAGCTATGCCGGCGTTTCGGCAGCGCCTCTGGCTGTGGACACGAATGGCTCGATGCAGCGCGATGGCTGGTGGAGCGGCTCCCGGTGTTTCGCGCTCCTCGAATCGCCTGAGGCTGTCGGGGCCGAAGCAGCACGGCGCACCTTGCGGCGATTGGGCGCGCGGCGCGTGCCGACGCAGAAAGTGCCGATTGTTTTTGCGCCGGAGGTGGCGCGGTCGCTGATCGGGTCTCTGTTCGAGGCCGCTTCGGGCGATTCGATCTGGCGCCACGCTTCCTTTCTTGCCGGAAAGCTGGGCGAGACGATTGCCGCTCCAAATCTGACGCTTGTGGATGACAACACGATGATGCTGCCGACCGGCGTGGGTGGTTTCGGCACGTCGCCGTTTGACGGCGAAGGGTTGCCATCGCGACGCACGGTCGTGGTTGAGAACGGCGTGCTGCGTAATTACCTGCTCAATACCTATACGGCGCGCAAGCTGGGGATGAAGTCGACGCACAATGCTTCGCGCGGGTTGGCGGGAACACCGGGCATCGGCTGCGGCAATCTTTATCTCGAACCGGGCACTCTCACGCCAGAACAAATCATCAGAGATATTCCTGCAGGACTCTATGTGACAAGTTTGATGGGGTTCGGGACCAACATTGTGACCGGCGATTATTCGCGCGGCGCGACGGGCCTATGGATCGAGAACGGGGTTTTGACGCATGCCGTCGAAGAGATCACGATCGCGGGGAATCTTGGCGAGATGTTGCGCAATGTGACCGCGATCGGGAACGATTTGAAGTTCCGTAGTTCGGTCGCGTCTCCGACGCTCAGGATTGACGGCATGACTATCGCGGGAGCGTGATGTGGGCGCTGCTGCGGAACGCGCGATGCAAACGATAGCCTTCGATCCGGCCGATGCGCGCTCAGCTCTTTCGGCGCTGCCGCAGCGGCCTGCAGTGTTTGCGCTTTATGGCGCAGAGGCCCGCGACGAGCCTTACATCGGCCGCACACCGAACTTGCGCGGGCGGCTCGAGCGCCTTCTACAACCTTCTGCGAAGCATCCGCGGCGGCTTCAATTGGCAGGGCGCGTGCGACGGATTGCGTGGTGGCTGTCCGGCTCCGAGTTCGAGTCGTTGCTTGCGCAGTTTTCCCTTTTGGAAGAGATCTACGGCGCGAAGGCACTGGAACGCATGCATCTGCGCGCACCCGCATTCATTCGCTATCTCGGCGGCAATCCCTATCCGCGGATTGTGGTGACGAACAAGCCGAGCCAGCGCGAAGCCGATTGGGCGTACGGACCGTTTGCTTCGCGTGCTTCGGCGGAGCGCTTTGCGGAAGAGGCGTTGAAGCTGTTTCTGCTGCGCCGCTGCACGGATGATTTGAATCCCGATCCGAGCCACCCCGGCTGCGTTTATTCCGAGATGAAGATGTGCCTCGCGCCTTGCTACAAGGGCTGTACCGACGACCGCTATGCCGAAGAAGCCGCGGCAGTGCGCGATTTTCTGGCCACGCGCGGCGAAAGCAAGCTGATCCCACTGCGCACGCAGCGCGAACAGGCGTCGGCCAATCTTGAATTTGAATCCGCAGCGGCCCTGCATGCCCAGGTGCAGCGGATTGAAGGTGTGCGGGCGCTGGCGCCGGAGCTGGTTCAGCCATTGAGCAAACTACGCGCGGTGATTTTGCAGGCGTCGGCAAATCTCGATGAAGTCGCTGTATTTCTCTTCGAGAGCGGCCGATTGCGCGGGCCGGTGGGATTTTCGACCATCGGCATGCGGATCCAGAATGAGCGTTCGGGCTCGAGCTCCCTTTTCGCGCAGCCGATGACCATCGAACCAGTTCCGGAACAGCCGCCCTTGGGTGAACTCGCTGGCCAGCCGGGAGGAGGCGAGCCCTTGATTGAAACTCCAGCAAGGGCCGCTCGAAGTATGCTCGAAGCGCGTCTGGAGGGCGTGCTGACGGCGCTGTCGGCTCCCGCCGAAGCTCCTGCTTCCACCGTGCGCCAAGGGCATCTGGCATTGCTCAAGCGCTGGTACTACCGGCCGGAAGTGCGCCGCGTGGGCGAAATTTGCTTCCCTGACGAGGAAGGCCGCTGGCCCCTGAAATCGATATTGCGCAGCGTGGGCCGTGTGGCCGCGAAGAGCCTGGCTGACGCTAAGCCCGCATGAGAAAATGGCGGCGATCATATGCTGGCGGAAAGCGTTAGACAGAAAAGCGTCAGGGAAGAAAGCATCAGGCAAATGCTCCGGCCCGGTGGGCGGCTCGATCCCGGACGTGTTTGGGAAGTTGTTGAGCTGATCGACGGCAAACCCGGCAAGCTCAGACAACTCGTCGAATGCCTATGGGACGAAGAGCTGGCGGTGGCCAATCGGGCAGCGGACGCGCTGGAGCGTGTCACTCGTGACAGGCCCGCACGGGCGCAGCGGTGGAAAGAACCCTTGCTGGGGCTGATGGCCGAAACTGAAGAGAAAAAGCTGCGCTGGAACCTGGCTCTTGTCATCCCGCGCCTCAAGCTCACGCCGCCCGAGTGCTGCCGTGCTGCAGCGCTGCTTCGTTCCTACCTGGACGACCAAAGCTCCATTGTGAAAACGGCCGCGCTGCATGGGTTGGCCGACCTGGCGCGCCAGGATCGGGCATTGCTGCCCGAGGTGCTCGACCTGTTGCGTGTAGCAGGGCGATCCGGCACACCGGCCATGCGGGCGCGCAGCCGCAACCTTCTCAAGGAGTTCGAAAGGTCCGGCTGGGAAGGAAAGCAGCGCACTTCGCTGCACATGTTCAGGTAACCGCCGCAGCAAACGTGTCTCGTTGCCTCAGGTCATCGCTAGGCGGGCACCCGGATGAAACCTCCTGCAACCGCCAGCAATCGAAATCCTGTGACTGATACACTGGCGAGGCGGGGACGCACCATGGTCGAATTGCTTCCATCGATATTGTCGGCTGATTTCGCGAGGCTTGCGGATGAAGTTGCCGCGGCAGAGCGAGGCGGAGGCACGACCATCCACGTCGACGTCATGGATGGGCACTTTGTCCCGAATATCACCATCGGGCCACCCGTGGTGAAATGCCTGCGCCGGGCGACCAACCTACCGCTCGATTGCCATCTGATGATCGAGAATCCCGATGAGTACATACCGGCCTTTGCCGATGCGGGGGCGGACTGGGTGAGCGTTCACTATGAGGCATGCCCGCATCTGCACCGGTCGCTCGCTCACATTACCGACCATGGAATGAAGGCGGGAGTGGTGTTGAACCCGGCGACACGCGTGAATTTCATTAAGGACATTCTGCCCATGGTCCATCACGTGCTGATCATGAGCGTCAACCCGGGCTTTGGCGGGCAGCAGTTTATTCCTTTTTCGCTGGATAAGATCCGGCGCCTTGTCGAATTGCGCGGGGAATTGGGGCTGGCATTTAAAATCGAAGTGGACGGCGGGGTGGCTCACGACACGGTTGCCCGGGTCGTCCAAGCAGGAGCAGATCTGCTGGTTGCCGGGAATGCTGTTTTTGGTGCAGGCGAGCCGGAACGGGGTGCGCGCGCACTGCTGACAGCTGCTCGTGCGGCGGCTGGCGAGTACGTTTCCTAGGCGATGTGTCGGCAAGAGCGTGCAGCTGGCCTCCCGGTTGCGAGCTCAAATTTGAGGTGGTATGAATCTTTTTTCCCGGAAAATTGCGACAGCTGCGTTGGCGACATTGGTTCTGACAGGGGTTCTGGCCCAGGCCAAAGAGAAAAAGCCCAAGCACAAAAAGGATCAGGACCTGAGCGCCAACCCGTTGGCCAATGTGAACTCGAAGCAGCCTGACAAGGTGCTGTTCGACAAGGCCATGGTCTCCCTGAAAAAAGGCCGCTACGATGTTGCCCGGCTCACTCTGCAGACCCTTCTGAACACCTATCCCGATTCCGAGTACCGGATGCGCGCCAAGCTCGCTGTGGGCGACACATGGTTCAAAGAAGGCGGCGCGGCCGGCCTGACGCAGGCCGAAGCAGAGTACAAGGACTTCATCACCTTCTTCCCTAACGCGCCTGAAGCTGCCGAAGCGCAGATGAAGGTAGGCGACATCTACTACCAACAGATGGAGAAGCCGGACCGCGACTACACCAACGCACAGCGCGCCGAGGAAGAATACCGGAACATGATCAACCAGTTTCCGGATTCAGCGCTGATTCCACGCGCCAAGCAGAAGTTGCGTGACGTGCAGGAAGTGCTGGCCGAGCGCGAAACGCAGATTGGTCTCTACTACGATAGCCGCGAGAACTATGCCGCGGCCATCGCCCGCCTCGATACCGTCGTTGACACATATCCGCTTTACTCCAAGAGCGACCAGGCGCTGCTCGGGATTGGCGACGCCTATGCGGGGCAGGCCCATCGCGTCCAGATTGCCCCCGGACTGCCGGGTGCGGTGCGTGAACGGCTTCGCGCCATGTATATGGACCGCGCCGCCGCAGCCTACGCCAAGGTGATCACGCGCTACCCGATGGCTCCCCACGTTGAAGATGCCCGCGACCGGCTTGTCGCCATGAATCGTCCCGTTCCCGAACCCACAGCGGCAGCAGTTGCGGAAAACGACGCCGAGGAGCGCAGCCGGCAGCCCTTGCGGTTTACCGACAAGACCTTCGACATCATCCGGCACGGACCTTCCGTGGTGGAGGCGGTGCACGTCGGCGACCCCAGCCTCGACGATCCCAAACGAACCGTGGCGCCGGAGGTTACCAAGCAGGATTTGGCCATGTTTAACACGGCCGTCAATGCAGGCAAGCCAACTGCTCCCGCTGCTGCGATCACTCCCACAGGACCCAATGAGCCTCCGCGCAGCGATGTGCCGTCCACAGCTCCCATCCAGATGGCCGCTCCTGATGGCGGAACAGGCGTCGGCGTCCAGGTTGTGAATGCACCATCGGGCGAAGCTGCTGCGGGCGGTGATCCCAATGCAGTGGTTAAGCCGGTCGGTCCGGTGAATACCGTGCTGCCCGCTGCTGAGGGCCCGGCTCCCGCTCCGGACCAGGTGAATGACATCAAGCCCGGCTCGGCTCCCGCGGCAACCGCGACAGACGGCAAGAAAAAGAAGGCGCCCAAGACGGATTTGAACGACGAATCCTCGAGCAAGAAGAAAAAGAAGAAGGGGCTCGCGAAGCTAAACCCGTTCTAAGCTGGGAGCAACCTCCTATGCGAGTGCCGCGCCTATCATGGTGCGGCATTTCGTCTTTTGGGTTCCGGCATTTCGATTTTGGCGCGCGCATTTTGGCGCGCGCTCCTCTGTTAAAGTTGAAGGTAGTCCCCTCGGTTGAAACGGTTTGTCCATCTGCATCTGGGGGCTCGTCAACGACCCCGATGCCTCACGACCTGCCTAAAGCCTACGACCCCACTGCCATCGAAGATCATTGGGCCGAATACTGGGTGCGCGAGAATCTGTTCGCTCAGCCGACGCCGAAACCTGGCTCGACCAGCACCCATGAAGGTTCCGCGAGCGAAGCGAGCGGTCGCCGCAAGAGCGAGTCCGACGGCCAGTCCCCGTTTGTCATCCTGCTACCGCCGCCCAATGTGACCGGCAGCCTGCACATGGGTCACATGTTCGAGCACACCGAGAGCGACATCCTGGCGCGCTGGCACCGGATGCGCGGTGACCGGGTGCTTTGGGTGCCCGGTACCGATCATGCGGGCATAGCTACGCAAATGCTGGTAGAGCGCCAGGTGGTGAGCGAGGGAACAACGCGGCAAAAGATGGGCCGCGAAGCCTTTGTCGAGCGTGTGTGGAAGTGGCGCGAGCATTACGGCGGCACCATCCTTGGCCAGATGAAGCGGCTGGGCGCTTCGGTCGACTGGCAACGCGAATACTTCACCATGGACGAGCGGCTTTCGGTCGCGGTGCGCGAGGCCTTCGTCAAACTGCACGAGCAGGGTCTTATTTATCGCGGCGCCTACATCGTGAACTGGTGTCCGCGTTGCCAGACCGCCATCAGCGATCTCGAGGTCGTCTACGACGAACACAAAGGGCATTTGTGGGAGATTCGGTACCCCGTGATTGGCGACGACGGCAAGGACACGGGCGAGTTTTTGACCGTGGCGACCACGCGGCCGGAGACGATGCTCGGCGACGTAGCTGTGGCGATTCATCCTGATGATGATCGCTACACGCACCTGCACGCAAAAATGCTCCGGCTACCGCTTACCAATCGTGAGATTCCGGTAATTCTGGATGAATGGGTCAGCCGCGACTTCGGCACCGGCGCGGTGAAGGTGACTCCGGCGCACGACCCCAATGACTTCGCGCTGGGCCAGCGGCATAATCTTCCCTCGATCAACGTGATGGATGAGACGGCGCACATCAATGCGGAGGGCGGCGCCTACGCCGGCCTCGACCGCTTTGTCGCGCGCAAGAAGATTGTGGAGGACCTTGAGGCGCAGGGTCTTTTGGCAGGCATCAAGGACCACACGCTCAACATCGGCCATTGCTCCCGATGCAAGACCATTGTCGAGCCACGTCTATCGTTGCAATGGTTCGTCAAGATTCAGCCACTTGCCGACAAGGCGATTGCCGCAGTGAGGCCGGACGCCGAGGGCAAGAAGGCCATTCGCATTTTTCCGGAGCAGTACGAGAAGGTGTACCTCGAATGGATGGGGAACATCCACGACTGGTGCATCTCGCGGCAGCTTTGGTGGGGGCATCGCATTCCGGCGTGGAGCTGCGCGGTGTGTCACAAGATGACCGTGGCTCGCGAAGATCCGAGCCAATGCGCGCACTGCGGATCGGAGAAGATCACGCAGGAAACCGACGTGCTCGACACGTGGTTTTCTTCGGGACTTCTGCCGGTGTCGGTCTTTGGCTGGCCCAACATCACGGCCGAAAACCGGGCAGATTTTGACACGTTTTATCCCACGAGCCTGCTCGTCACGGGATTCGACATCCTCTTTTTCTGGGTGGCGCGCATGATCATGCTGGGCTGCTGGTTTGCAGGCGATGTGCCGATGCCGGATGGCACGAAACGCGAGTTGAAAGAGTCCGTGCCATTTCGCGAAGTCTACATTCACGCGCTGGTGCGCGACGCCAATCGCGAAAAGATGTCGAAGACCAAGGGCAACGTCGTCGATCCTATCGAGATTGTGAAGCAGTATGGAACCGATGCGGTGCGGTTCACGCTCGCGTCGATGGCCTCTCCGGGCACGGACATTGCGTTCAACATCGCGCGTACGGAGGGGTATCGCGCCTTCGCGAACAAGATTTGGAATGCCGCGCGGTTCATCTTCATGAATGTTGACCGGGCCGCGGAGATCGACATCAAGGTCGACCCGGCTGTCCTGGGTGCAATGCCGACGGTGGGGGCGGATGCACCACTTGAAGCACGCTGGATCGTGGCCGAGCTCCATGCCACCGTGGCCAACGTGAACAAGTCGCTCGAAGATTACCGCTTCGATGTCGCGGCGCATCTCATTGAGAAGTTCTTCTGGGGCGACTTCTGCAGCTACTATCTCGAAATCGTGAAGTTGCGGCTGGATTTCTCTGATCCGGCGAAGAAAACAGCAACCCGTGCCGCGCTGACTATGCTCATTCAAGTCTTCGAGGTCTCCTTGCGTTTGCTTTCGCCTTTTATGCCGTTCCTCACCGAAGAAATCTGGCACACCGTCTACGATGGCAACCCTCCGGCGAAATCGATTGCGCTGACGCAGTACCCGCAAAGCGACAATAGCAAAATTGATCATGGCGCGCTGGGCGCAATGATCGTTCTTGAGAACCTGATCTCTGAAACGCGCGCACTGCGCAAAGATATTGGCGTGGAAGAGAATGCTGTTGTGCCCATTGAAGTATGCGCAGGCCCAGGCCTAAATGCCAGTATCGGCGGTGGGTACGAGCCCTTCCTCCGGGAAAACCTGGCCATTGTCGAACGCTTGGCACGCGCCAGCGAAGTGCGCTTCGTTCAGCAGATTTCTGCCGGACTCCTGAGGCGTCACGCTTACGCGGGCGACGTTGCCGTCATTTACGAAGCCACTATTGACGTCCCCGCCGAACGTGAACGCCTCACCAAGGACATCGCCAAATACGAAAAGGGTCTAGCGTCGGCCGAACGCCAACTCGGCAGCGAAGGCTTTCTGGCCAAGGCTCCGCTGCACATCGTGGACGGCCTGAAGAAACAGGAAGCCGAGACGCGCCTCCTCCTCGAAAAAGCGCGCGCCGCACTCGCCGCACTGCCCGGTTAGCCCACAATGCCCTGCGTCTGCGAACAATGCGTCGAGCACGGTAAGGCGCTTGCTCTTGATGGAAGAGGCCCGTCAAAAGCCGCAATTCGCAAGGCCTACAAGACAGCCGCCAAGCGATGGCATCCCGATCGATTCGAACACAATGAGGTCCAGCGCCTCGAAGCGGAAGAACATTTCAAGCTGATCCAAGTGGCCTATCGCGAGCTCTCGGAGCACTGCGAAACTCCGCAGGAACTGCCGGTCGAAGACATCCCCGTAAGCGCGAACGCCGACTCCGCAGACGGCGACACCTATGCGGGGCGGCAAGACTTCGGCGACTTCCGTAACACTCCTGCTCCAGTCCAGGACACGCCCACGATCTTCTTCGGCAACCTACCCGGCTGTTTTACTGTCCCAAACTTCTCGGCGGCCGGGAACCGGATCATTGTCACCTCGCGCATGGAACCCACCGAAAAACCCCTGGCATTCATCGACCTCTCGCATGGAATGAAGCACGATGGCAATCCCTCGCAGTATGTACTGCTGACCAACTATCGGATCTTCGTGCGCAACTACCTCAACATCGTTGCCTTTCTTTGGTTCACTGACCTGGGCACAGTCAGCTTCATCGACCGGCTCACGCACGGAAAGCACAGACTCTGGAAGAGCGTGGTTGAGGCCATCGGCCTCGATCCAAAGTACTCACTGGTGATCAACCGCCACAATGGGTCCCACTTTCATACCATTGCCAGCGAGGCAGATGACAGGGTAAAGAAAGTTATTTATAACTTTCTTCTAAAGCAAAAACCGCAAACCCGTCCCTGACGCAGCGAAAGAAGACGAATGGACTGGAAGAGCAGCCGTATTGACGCATTGCTGGAGCAGGCCCTTGTGGAAGACAGGGCCTCCAGCGACGCTACGACGAACGTCACGATCGATCCAAACCTGCGCGGCTCGGGCTCCATACTGGCTCGGCAGGAGATGGTGGTGGCCGGGCTAGGCGCAGTTCCGCGCCTTCTGGAGATTTTCGCGCGGCTCGATCAACGCCCGGAGGCGCATACACGCTTCGAAGTTATCAGCCATCCGGAGATCTTCGACGGGGTGCGCGTTCATGGAGGCCAGGTGCTGGCCGTCATTCGCCACAATGCGCGTGTGCTACTCAGTTGCGAGCGCGTCATCCTGAACCTGATGCAGCACCTCAGCGGCATCGCAACGCTCACGCGCAAGTATTTCGACGCCATCCAGGGTACGCAGGCCCGCGTGCTCGACACCCGCAAGACCGTTCCCGGCATGCGGGCTTTGGAAAAATATGCCGTGTTGTGCGGAGGCGGCACCAATCATCGGCTCGACCTGGCCTCTGGAATTCTGATCAAAAACAACCACATTTCCCTGGGCGGAGGACTGCGAACTGCACTGACCCATGCCCTGGAGCGGCGCCAGAAGGGGCAGCGCGTGCAGGTGGAAGTGCGGAACCTACGGGAATTGACCGAGGCGCTTGAATACGGCGCCGAAGCGATCCTTCTCGACAATATGTCGACCGCGCAGGTGAAAGAAGCTGTCGAGCGAATCCGCAAGGAGAGCCGATGGATTCCCATCGAGGCGTCAGGCGGGATCGTGCTCGAGAATATTCGCGCCTACGCGGACACCGGTGTGGACTTCATCAGCGTTGGGGCGCTGACTCATTCGGCCAAAGCTGCGGACATCTCGATGACCATCGTTGCGGAGCCGAGCTGACCCGTGTATGACATCCCGGCCCTCGAGGCCGCTCTCAAGGCCACAATCTACGCGGGCAAGCTGCATTTTTCGCCTGTCACCGGATCGACGAACTCCGATGCAATGGCCGGCGCACGCAATGACGCGCCGCACGGGTCAGTCTATTTTGCGGATGAGCAGACGGCCGGTCGCGGACGGGGCGATCATCGCTGGGAGTCCAATGCAGGGCAGGGCCTTTACGCCAGCGTGTTACTGCGCGTGGCTATACCGGCCGCCCGTTTGCCGCTTCTTCCGTTGGCCGCGGGTCTTGCGGCAGCCGAGGCGATCCGAGTTGTCAGCGGACTCAATGTGGATTTGCGCTGGCCCAACGATCTGCTGCTCAGCGGTCGCAAGACGGGCGGCATCCTGGTTGAGTCCAAAATCGAAGGCGACATGCTGGCTTTCGCCATTGTGGGCATCGGCATCAATGTGCACCAACGCAATTTCGACGCGGGGTTGGCGACACCGGCTACTTCCGTTGATCTGGAATCGCATCGTCTCATCAGCCGCCAGTCGCTGCTCGTGGCCCTGCTAGAATCGCTGGAGCGCGAAGCGCGTGGGCTGATGGAATCGAATGCAGTCGCGAGGATTCCATTACGCGTCGAGCATGCCTCGACATGGGTTCGTGGACGGCAGGTCGAAGTGCATGGACCGCAGGCGTGCGTTGGCGTCACGGCAGGCCTCGATGATCGGGGTTTCCTGTTGGTGAAAGCCGGTGGAGGCTTGATCACCGTGCGCACCGGTGGTATTCGCGACGTGGAGACAGGCTGAACAGGATGCTTCTGGCTCTGGATGTGGGCAACACAAATACGGTTCTGGGCCTCTACCAGCTGGACGTTGAGCCGCCGCAGCTTGCCGCGCATTGGCGCGTGACCACACACCGCACCCAGACCGTGGATGAGTACGGCGTGTTCTTCGTGAATCTTTTTGAGATGCACGGGATGTCTCCAAAACAAGTCACGCACATCATCATTTCGTCCGTGGTGCCGCCCGTTGAGTCGACACTGCGCCAAATGTGCGAAAACTATTTTCATCTCGAGCCCCTGTTTGTTGAGCCTGGCATCAAGACCGGTATGCCGGTGCTGGTCGACAATCCCACCGAGCTTGGAGCGGATCGGCTCTGCGACTCGATTGCCGCATTCGAAAAATATGGCGGTCCATGTATTGTGGTCGACTTCGGCACAGCGACCAAGTTTGAAGTGATCTCGGAACGTGGCGAATACATGGGCGGCGCCATTGCGCCAGGTCTGGGGCTTAGTGCCGATGCACTTTTTTCCCGCGCTGCGCGTTTGAGCCGCGTGGACATCAAGCGGCCAGCGAAGGTAATCGGCACCAATACAACGGGGCATCTGCAGAGCGGCCTTTACTACGGATACATCGGCCTCGTCGATGGCATCCTCGAACGGATTTTTGAGGAATTAGGCATGAAGCCGCGCGTGATCGCCACTGGCGGCCTGGCGCGCATGGTGGCTGCTGACTCGCGCTATATCGCAGAGATCGACGACATGCTTACGCTTGATGGCCTGCGGATTCTGTTCGAGCGCAACCGTGCCCCGCGCGCGCGCAGCCGTACGCATTGAGGCGCGCCGTGCGCAACTATTTCAACTACTTCACCGAAATTGAGGAACGCTTTCAGCAGAGGCGCGGTGTGCTCCTGCTACTCTCCACGCTCGATTGGGCGCTGATTGAGACATGGCGCGAGGCGGGTATTCCTTTGGAAGCGGTCTTGCGCGGCATCGATGCGGCGTTCGACAAATATGAAACTCGGCAGAAGCGGGGGCGGATGCGTCGCATTAATGGACTGGCTTGGTGCGCGCAGGCGGTGATGGTGGCGGCTGAGGAGTTGCGCGAAGCATCGGCCGGCGCGGCGCCAGAACCTTCAGAGAGTCGTGAATCCGGATTCGAGCGCGAGCGCGTGGCTGCACATCTCGAGGCCGCAGCGGAATCGTTGCGCGGAGCGACCATCGCCTCGGGGGCCTGCAATACAACGGCTGTTCGTCTGCTCGAACTCGCGAACGAATTACGCGTTTCGGAATCGGTGAATCCGGCAACGCACGATCTCGAGGCGCTGGAACGCACTCTTACGGTTCTCGAAGAGAAACTGTTCGCCGCATTGACTGCGGCTGCTCCCGAGGAGCTGTTAGTCGGATTGAAAGAACACGCAGCGCGCGAGCTTGCGCCGTATCGCAGCCGCATGGGCGTCGTCCAACTGCGCCAGGTGGAGCATCAGTTCGTAACCAAACAACTGCTGGTGCAATACGGGTTGCCGCGTCTCAGCCTTTTTTACATGAGCCAGCAATGACTGCTTCGAACACCAAGCTCGTGCAAATTGAAAAGCCCGTCTATGGCGGCGCGTTTCTGGCACGCGTCGAGGGCAAGGCAGTTTTTGTGCCGCTCACGCTGCCCGGCGAGGAGGCGCATGTCCGCATGGTCGAAGAGAAGCGCGGTTATGCTCTCGCGGAGGCGGAGGAGATCGTTGCTCCGTCGAGGGCGCGGATCACACCGCGATGCCGCCATTTTGGCACGTGCGGAGGCTGCCACTACCAGCACACAGACTACGAAACGCAGCTTGGATTCAAAAAAGCGGTCCTGCGCGAAACCCTTGAGCGCGGCGGTGTGCTCGCGTTGCCGGAGATCGCCGCTTGTGCGGCCAATCCCTGGAGCTATCGCAACCGGATTCGACTTGCATTTGATGCCGCAGCGAATCCGGGCTATCGCGGACGACGTTCACATGCCGTGGTTCCCGTGAGCGAGTGCCCCATTGCCGCGCCTTTATTGCTCAACGCTTCTGTCTCCTTTGCCGCAATGCTCCGCGAATCCGTTCCCGCACTGCGTCCCACGGAAATGAGCCTTTTCTGCAATGGGGACGAGAGCGCGCTGCTCGTAAGCATTTTCATCCCCTCGCCGGGAAAGTTTCGTATCGAAGAAATCGCGCGCGCATTCACGAAACGAGTTCCGGAATTGCAGGGATTGGAGCTTGTAGTCGAGGGCCGCAAGGGGGAGCAACCGCGCACCCTTGCGCGTTGGGGCGCGCCTTCCCTCACCTATCGTGCCGGCGAATTCGATTATCGCGTCGACCACGGGAGTTTCTTTCAGGTCAATCGCTGGCTGGTCGATTCGCTCGTTCAGCGCGTTACAGAAGGCCGCGGTGGCAAGCTGGCATGGGATCTGTTTGCGGGCGTTGGTCTCTTCGCGCGACAGCTAGCGGTGAACTTTGAACACGTGATTGCGGTCGAATCTGCGCCCACCGCAATCGAAGCTCTTAAAGAGAATCTGAGAAACACGCAGAGCGAAGTCGTGAAGGCTGAGACGCTGCCGTTCTTGCGCCGTCGGCCCAAAAGCGATCCGCCCGACCTGATCGTTGTGGACCCGCCCCGCACTGGACTTGGCCCCGAGACAACGGGACAACTTGCAAGGATTACGGCTCCCGCCATCGTTTATGTTTCCTGCGATCCGGCCACGCTCGCCCGCGATCTACGAGCACTTTCGAGTTCCGGCTATGCAATCGAATCCATCACGCTCGTCGATTTGTTTCCACAGACGTTCCATCTGGAGACGGTGGTTGCGCTGCGTCGCGCCTGATACCCTCTTCACAAGTACTCCTCTCTCGCTTCACCCGCCATGCAAGCGGAACGTCTCACCTCCGCCCCCCCATCCTCAACTGCTTCCACGGCGGACCTAAGTCTCCGCACAAGCATCATTCCTCTTTTTCACGCGGCCTGGTTGTTTTCCCTCGGCATTGCCTTGGCGCAGGGCCTTTGGTTGCGGCCAAGCATCGTTTTGATTGCGCTGGTCCTTATTGCGGTGCTTTGCTGCGTTGCGGCGGTTCGTGCGCAGCGCATCGTGTGGCTCCCGCTTGCTATGTTGTGGTGCCTGCTGGGCGCATGGTGTGCCGAGATGGAGCCGCATCCCGTTGCTGCTCCGGTCATCTCCGCGCTCTCTGACGGGCTTTTGCGCACTGTGGAAGGAACCATCACCGAGGCCGCACCGATGCGCAGTGAACACATCGAGAATGTGGGAGAATCGCCGAGCGAGAGCCCATCGCAACGCGTCGATTTGCGAGTGGATAGCATCGAACTCGCCACCGATACCGAGGATCGGCAAATTCCTGGCGACGGCAGCGTGCGATTGACGATTCGCTGGCCACAGCAATCGCAGGTTCAGACATTGCTGCACGGGTTCGCGTGCGGCGAGCGCATCCGGGCCGTCGTCCGTTTGCTCCCGCCGGAGGAATATCGTGATCCGGGCGCTTGGAGCAGGACGGATTATCTGCTCGACCAGGGCATTAGTTCGTCAGGCTCGGTCACCCTTGATCACGTGGAAGACTTGGGCTCCGAACCAGCGCGATCACTCAATTGCCGCCTCACTTCGCTGCAGCATGCATCAAGCGCGCGTCTGCTCACTCTGCCTACTGCGATGCGACGCCTTCCGCTGGCGCTTCGTTTGAGTGAAGACGACGCAGTGATGCTGGCGGCGATGACCACCGGCGACCGCACCTATCTTACGCACTCGCTCCGGGTCGGGTTTGAGCGCACCGGATCGTTCACATGCTCGTGGTCTCCGGTTTTCATCTCGCAATTGTTGCAGGATGTTTTTTTGGATCGCGCGGCGTGCTCACTTGCCCCGTGCGCCAGCCACGCTGATCACTATCGCTGCGTCGTTTGCCTGCGCACTGTATACGGGCTTCGCCACGCCCGTGCAGCGTTCTCTTTGGATGGTCGCGCTGTATCTACTGGGCAGCCTGATCTATCGCCAACGCAGCCCGTCGAACACGATCGGATTCGCAGCGCTCTGCCTGCTTGCGGTGAGCCCGCGCAGCCTTTTCGATTCGAGTTTTCAAATGACGCTGCTTGCGGTCGTAGCCATCGCGGGCGTTGCTGCCCCCCTGCTCGACAAGAGCATTCATTCCTATCTGGTCGCAACGCGCGATCTCCGCACGGTTGCCATCGACATTAAGCTTGAGCCTCGTCTCGCACAGTTTCGTGTCGTGCTACGCATGGTCGCGAGCCGTCTGCAGCGGGCGATCTCTCCCCGCGTGGGATGGAAGCTCTTTCCGTGGATGGTCCGCTTCGCGCTGCGCTGCATTGAGTTGCTTGTAGTCTCATGCGTGGTAGAGCTTGCGATGACGCTACCGATGGCGATTTACTTTCATCGCATTACGGTTTTTGCGCTGCCCGTCCATATCTTCATTCTGCCGCTGCTCGGCGTGTTGATGCCGGCTGCGCTTTTGACGTTGCTCACGCTGCTCGCGTGGCCCGCGGCCGCGGTTGTGCCGGCGACGATCTCGGCGCTCCTTCTTCATTGCGGAGTCTGGCTGGTTCGCTTATTCGGTTCCTTCGCGCTGGGCGATTTTCGAATCCCTGCGCCGCTTGCGTGGCAGTCTACGGCCTTCTGCGTTTTGCTTGCCGCGGCGGTGGTGCTGGCTCTTCGAGGCCGAAGACTAGTCTGGCACGATCGCAGTTCCAATCGGCAGTCTCTTCTTAGCGGTGCTGGTGCATGGGCGGCACTCGCACTTGCGGCCGTCGTCGCTGTTCTGCCTCGGCCAATCGATCACCCACAGAATGCGCTGTTTTTCGAGGCAATCGATGTAGGGCAGGGCGATTCTTTGTTGCTCATCACCCCGGACGGCAAGACATTGTTGGTGGATGACGGTGGGTTTGGCGCCGGCCCACGCCAAGCCCCGCAGGATTTCGACATCGGCGAAGAGGTCGTCTCACCGGCATTGTGGGCGCGCGGTATTCGCCGTCTCGATGCGGTAGCCCTGAGTCACGCACACTCCGACCACATGGGAGGACTCCCCTCAGTGTTGCGCAACTTTCGCCGCGCGGAGTTGTGGGTGGGCAATAACCCGCGCGTCGCTGCCTACAACGCACTGCTCGGTGAGGCGGACCAGCTTCGCGTCGTAATCCGGACTCTGCGTGCTGGAGACGAGCTGACTCTTGGCGACACAAATGTTCATGTGCTTGCACCGTTCCGTGACTACCAGTCTGGCGCGGAGCCAGCCAATAACGACTCGCTGGTTCTTCACATGGCGTACGGCGGGACCTCGGTTTTACTCGAAGAAGCGCCAATCGAACAATCCATGCTGGCCGAGTCAGGCTTACAGAGTTCCCTGTTGAAGGTCGGCCATCATGGAAGTGTCACTTCGACTCGACCTGAGTTTCTTGCGCGCGTGGCGCCGGATTGGGCTGTCATCTCATGCGGTCTGCACAATCGGTATCATCATCCGCGTCCGGAAGTTTTGGCGGAATTGCAGGCGGCAAAGATTCGCACGTACAGCACCGACATCAACGGCGCGGCGTGCTTTCAGCTGGATGGAAGGATCGTTGTGCCCGAGCCGCTTTGTGGTTTGTGGCCAAGGCCGTAAACGAACGAGTGACGTCGTTTCATCGTGACAAATTTGGGCGACTACCAGGTCTGCGACGGACTCGGTTGAGTGCCCGTGTAGGGCGAACAGCAGGGCTCCTTCACCGGCTTGAATTCCATGAACTCGACCCTGGTTCCGTCCGGATCGGCCAAATCAAACTGCCATTTTGCATCGACGCCGAGCAGGGGATGCTCACTACCGGTTCCTACCCAGCCATTCTGCTTCAACTTCTGTTGAAGGTCTGCGATGCTGACCACGCCCGGCGAGAAATGATTTGCGGAGTCGAGTTGAGCTCGCGATGGAGAAGCAGGCAGATACAACATGTATTCCAGCCAGTCTGTGCCATCGGGAACTTGCATCATTACCCAGTCCGTGTGACCGGGACCCGAGCCACCCTGCCAATACAGATGAAATCCGAGGATGTCGCGATAAAAATGATCCGAGGCCGCGCGATCGCGCACTACGAATCCAGCGTGGTTGATATGCGTGCTCACCGGGTGTGCGGAAATGGACTCCTCGGGCGCATGCGGGCCTTGCTGCGTGAATTCGATCGCGTGTCCTTCGGGATCATTCATCTGAAAGAACTTGTTCCCCTGCTCATCGACGCTGATGGACGGAGGAACAGCCACTCCATTTGCCGCGAGAAGACTCCGCAAGGATCCGGCGTCGCTGGTCGAAAACGCTATGCGGACGAGGCGATCGTCGAGTCCCGGCGTCGAAGGGGAGACCAGCTCGATATACTGCCCGTGATTTGCGTAGAAGCGGACGCCCGAGTGCGCGGGGCCCGTCGGGGTCTGCTCCCAGCCGAGCAGAGAACCATAAAACTGCTGCGACTTATTCAGGTCGTCTGCATAGAGCGTCACATGCGAGATACCGGTGATGGGCGGCCTTGTCAGCTTTGGTTGCTGTCCGATGGCGAGGCCTGGCGCCATAAGCGCACACAACAATGCAAGTGAGCGGAACATCATGATCCTTCCCGTCTGTTCAACCCGCCCAGTATATGTGTTCAGCCCGTTTGAACGCCGGGCATAGCAGGTTCTTTAAGACCTCATCCTGATTCCAAACTGAATCTGGCGCGGTCGATAAAAGTCTGTCGCATTCACGTCGAGTGGCTTCCCAAACTCCGCTTGGCCCGTCTTCAGGCCGCTGAGGAAATTGAGCGTCGGCAAGCTTCC
>Ga0187863_10000682_pt1 | contig 28638 bp, 29 predicted proteins | sample June2016WEW_11_1_FD_132975 | JGI IMG/M metagenome (GOLD analysis project Ga0187863, IMG submission 132975) | Peatland microbial communities from SPRUCE experiment site at the Marcell Experimental Forest, Minnesota, USA - June2016WEW_11_10 | ecosystem: Environmental > Terrestrial > Soil >...
ACGACCTCACGCCGCGTGAGGTCTTAACCTTCGTCCCGTTGCTCATCATGGCCTTCTGGATTGGGCTTTATCCCAAACCGTTTTTCCAGATTCTTGAGCAGCCCGTGAATCAGCTGGTGCGGAGCGTTCGCGGCCCGCAGTACAACGGTGCGCAGAACGCGGCTGCGAAACCTGAGATGACCATCGCTCCAGTAGCGACAGCATCGGTGTCCAACCCGGCATCGGCAGCGAAAGGGAAGAACTGAGTGGGCATTCTCTCCCAATTCACCTGGACCGATTACCTGCTCGCCCTGCCCATTACGTTGCTCACTCTATTTGCGCTCGGCATCCTGCTCATCGATTTGATGATCCCGCCCGAGACCAAATGGGTGAACGCCGTCACCGCGCTGATCGGCGTGCTCTTCGCTACTGCCGGCGTGGTCAAGATTCAGCTCTTTATTCAGGGAAGCCACTTGCGTCCGGGAGGCGGCTGGCCGGGACTGATGGGAGCAGTCTCCATGGATCGCTTCGCCATTTATTTCTTTTATCTCTTCCTCGCGGCCGCGGCCATTTCAATTCTCATGTCCGTGCGCTACATGAAGACCGAGCATGAGAACCACGGCGAGTACTACGCGCTCATGCTCCTCTCCGTAGTCGGCATGATGTGTATGGCCGCTGGCTTCGATATCATTCTCATCTTCATCGGCCTCGAATTGATGGCGATCTCCACCTACGTGTTAGTAGGCTTTCTGCGCCGCGACCGTCGTTCCAACGAGGCGGCGCTGAAATATTTATTGCTAGGAGCGTTCTCTTCGGGGATATTTGCTTACGGTCTGTCGCTCTTATATGGGCTGACCGGCAGCACGAATCTCGGCGAGATCAGCCATCAGCTCGCCATACGTTTATCCCGCGATCCCCATAATCCGGTCGCGATTATCGCCTTGCTCACCACGATGACCGGCCTTCTCTTCAAGATCGCCGCCATTCCGTTTCATCAGTGGGCGCCCGACGCCTACGAAGGCGCGCCCACCTGCATCACCGGATTCATGTCGGTTGCCGTCAAAGCTGCGGGCTGGGCGATGCTCCTGCGCATCCTGCTCTGGGGACTGCTCCCCATGCGCTCGACTTGGGTTCCCGTGCTGGTCTTCGTTTCGATCGCGACGATGACCGGCGCAAACTTCGCGGCCTTAACCCAGACCAACACCAAGCGCCTGCTCGCGTACTCATCCATCGCGCACGTCGGCTACATGCTGCTGGGCCTGATCGCCGGGACCGTTTACGAACTCAGCCGCGACGGCATCAAAGGCATTCTGATTTATCTGCTGGTCTACACCTTCATGAACCTCGGTGCCTTCGGCGTGATCACCTCCCTGCGCCAGCGCAACGTGATCGGCGACGAACTCGACGACCTCAACGGCCTCTACTGGCGCGCCCCGGTCGAAGCCGTGCTGATGCTGATCTTCCTGCTGTCGCTAGCCGGAATCCCGCCCCTGGCGGGCTTCTATGGCAAGTATTTTATCTTCCTGAGCCTGATCGAAACCGGACACTACGCGTTGGCATCGCTGGGCGTTCTGTATTCTGTCTTCGGCCTTTACTACTACCTGAAGATGGCGAACGCCATGTTCATGGGCCAGTCCGAAGAGGAAGGCCGCCTGCCCGTAAGTTGGACCATGCGCGCCGCGCTCGGCGTAACCGCCTTCGCGACGCTCTTCATCGGCATCCTGCCCGACCGCTTTATTCACATTGTGAATTGGTCGCTGGGCATAGCGCAGAATCCATCGATCGCGAAGCTGATTCGCTGATACGAAGTGTTCGAGAGCGGACGGGCTTCGCCCTGCCCGAACAGAGGAGGCGGCTGGCTCCACATGTTTTTCTCGCGCCGCTGGTAGAATCTGTTCGTGCCCGAAGATCCAAATCGCCCCAAGCCGAACGCGCTGGTCTCAGCAGCCCGCTATTCCGAAATCGGTTTCATCATTCCGGCAGCGGTTTTTCTGGGCTATGCCCTTGGCCGGTTGGCGGATTACTGGCTGCACACCCACTGGCTTTATCTGGCAGGAGTGATCTTCGGCGCGGTCGTAGGCTTCGTCCAAATGATACGTATGGCCGCAGCTTTATCCCGCGACAAACCAAATTCGTAGAAACCGGAGAAGGAAACAGTCCAAGTTGTTGTTGAAATTGATTTTGGGTGGCGTAGCGCTTTCGGCGCTGCGATCACCTCCGCTCGGGAGAGAAGGCTTTAGCCCCGAGGTAGTTCAAACACAAACTCGATGATCTCCGCACCCCAACTGCCTACGTCGCGCGAAAACGCCGCCGAGCGCTTCTTCTCCGCCGCCATCCCTCGAATGCTGCGATTCATATTAATTCTCGGCGCGATCTTTGCCCTCTCTGTAGCTTGGCGCTTCGGAGTCGACACCGCGCTCGGCTTCGCCGCGGGCACCGTCATCGCCTATCTCAGCTTTCGCTCTCTGAACAAAGCAGTCCAGTCCCTGGCCTCGCGTATCGTCGACGCCAAGCAGCCCGCCAGCGGATTCTCTTTAGTACATGGCTTTTTCCTGCGCTATCTTTTGGCCGGAATCGTGGCCTATGTTATATTCACAAGTTCGCCGCGGGCCTTTCGCGGCTTTCTATTTGGACTGTGTACGCCGGTCGCGGCCATGCTGATGGAGGCGGGCTTTGAAGCTTACGCCGCCCTGCGCCGCGGATATTGAAACGGAATCGAGATCTGCAGTCTATGGAGCAACTCTGGTTCACCGCGCTGCTCAACCGCCTGTTCGGCGGCGCAGTCTCATCTTTGCTGCTGGCCCTGCACATTCACCCGAAACATCCGGCCGCGCCCATGTCGAACAGTTTCGCCATGGAATTGATTGTGATGTTTCTATTGATCACATTCTTCATCGCGGTCCGCCTTCGCCTTTCGGTCGATCAGCCCGGCGCGCTGCAACACACCATGGAGGGCATCGAGGGGTTCATCGGCAACATGGGCGAGGAGATTATCGGCGACCACTACCACCCCTACCAGTCCTATCTCGTTGCCTTGGGACTTTTTATTCTGACCAGCAATTTGATCGGCATCATCCCCAGCTTCGAATCTCCGACCGCGGTTCCGGTAGTGCCCCTGGGATGTGCGTTGCTGACCTGGTTCTATTATCACTTCCAAGGTTTGCGCGCGAACGGCCTGGGTTACTTCAAACATTTCATGGGACCGGTGTGGTGGCTGGCCCCCCTGATGTTACCCATTGAAATCTTCAGCCACACCGCGCGCCTGTTATCGCTAACCGTTCGTCTATTCGCCAACATGTTCGCCGGGGAGATGGTCACGCTGGTGTTCTTTTCTCTGGTACCGATCGGTGTGCCAATTATTTTTGAAGGGCTTCATATCGGTGTTTCACTGATTCAAACTTATATCTTCGTGATTCTGGCCTGCGTCTATCTGAGCGAGGCTACGGCGCACGAACACTAATCGGGCTTCATGCAAGGCTTCGTCAGCGTGAGGGCGTCTGCTCAAGGATGACGTCAACCACCTCCTGGCGATACTTCTTAAGGAGATGCAAAATGCGCAGAGTTGTTTTCCTGATTTTAACTTTGGTGGTGTTATCGCTCTTTGCCATGCCGGCATTCGCGCAGGGCGGGGAAGCGACCGCTTCCGGCGGCACCAACTGGGTGGCGATCACCTCCGGCTTCGCCATGGCCTTCGCGGCCGCTCTGGCAGCTCTAGGCCAGGGCAAGGTAGCCTCGGCGGCGTGCGAGGGACTCGCGCGCAATCCCGCGGCGCGCCCCGGAATTCAGATCGCCCTCTTCGTAGGACTGGCTTTCATCGAGTCGCTGGTTCTCTTCACCTTCCTGATCATCTTCGTAAAGGTAGTGAAGTAAGAGATTTGGAAGATAGAAAAAGGCCTCGTTCAGCGACGAGGCCTTTTTTCAATTTGTGCTTGGGAAGGAACCGGGGCTGTGCTCGACAGCCGAGGCCGGCTTTCCCCACATAAATCCCTAGATCTTGCGCTCCCCGGCCCACTCCTGCCCGTCTTTCGTCTGCGGAGCGCGGTTCATCGCCTCCACCAGCAGGCGCCTCAACCGGTAGCGGCTCTCCAAATCAGCATTCACGATCTCGAAACCAACTTCGTTCACCCGCGCCCGGCGCAGCAGCACATGCGCTTTGATCTTGGCCCGCATGCCCAGGGAAATTTCCAGATCGGCTTCGCTGCCGATGCGGAGATTATCTTCCTTCGTGCCCATGCCTCCGCCCAGGCTCAACTCGCGCACTTGAATCTTGGACTTGCCCCATGAACTGCTAATCGAAGCGTTCAGCGCGCGGGATAGAACCATGCGCTCGTAGCGGCGCTGCCGCACCCAGGGGCACGCCGGAGCCATATCGAGCGGGGCGATCGCCAACTCCGCGGGCTCAATGCCGCTATCGGAAAGAATCTGCGCGCTGTAGCGGGGATCGGTCTTTGACAACGACTGCGCGGCCGCGATGCGCAGTTCGCGATGATGAATCCATCCAAAGGTCTTTTTTGCTTCGACGATCTCTCGCAGCAGCGCGAGCGACTCGTTATCGCGCAAGCGCCCCAGGGATTCAATCGCCTTGAGCTGCACGAAGGGCAGGCGCGCGGCCGACTCGCCGGGTTTGGCCATCACCTGCAACGGAGGCGCAGCGGAAAGATCGCCGCTCATGCCAATTTCGTCGATGGCTTCAGGCAGCACCACCGAATCGAGCACTTCGGCTAACTCCAGGAGGGTGCGACCGCGGTCGGCCGCGGCCCCGTATGCAATCTGCCGCACGACAATATCGTGGTAGAAACGGTTCCACTCGGGCAGGCGCGAGGGCAAAATCTCCAGCAGCGTGCCGACATCGAGCCGGCTCAGCAATCCAACCACTCCCGCGGCTTGGCGCGGCTGCCCGGTGCGCAGGATTTCGCGCAACTGGGTCAAAGCTGGAGAGCCCAGCTCCATCACCAATTCGACCATGCGATCGCACTCGTCGCGCCGCATGCAGCGGAAGAAGCGGTCGGCGAGGTGTTCGGCCCCGGCGATGCTGGTGCGCCGCAGCACGACCAGCAAGTCGTTAGGCACAGCCTGACTCTGCAGAGCTTCTTCAATGAACTCCGGAATCCGGTTCTCCACGCCCACGCGTGGGCGCAAATCGTTGACCAGCACGGGGCGCTGCGCCTGCAACATCTCAATCCCGGTGCAAATCGCATTTACCGCCTGGTAATTTTTGGCCTCGCTGGCCTCCTGGCTCAAGCGCACAAAGGCCGCGCTCAGCAGGCTCTGCAGCTCCGGTTCTTTCTCGGCACAAAGTTGCTCGGCCACGTTGCGGATGGCTCCGCCCATGGCTTCGCCGCCAACGCGGGCGTAAAGGTCGGCCAGTTGGCTCAAGCCAATCGCCGACTTTCGCCGCGATTCAACATCCTTGGTCGCCAGACAGCCGGCGTAGTTGTTCAAAATCTCGGCCGACGTTTGCTTGTCGTCGCGGTCCAGCAGCACTTCGACAAACTGCCGCAGATTGCGTGGCGGCACGCACGGCGCTTCATTCGAGAGCAGCACCGTTTTCTTGCCCGACTCCGGCACCTCCGCCCAGAACATCCGGTCGAGAATATCGGCGTGCGACTCCACCAGGATTCCCGCCGAACTCATGCGGTCTTCCTGCAGCTTCAGAATCTGACGCAACGAATCCATCTGCCGGCTCATGTGCTCCATCATCTGGTGCACCGCGTTCACTTTCACTTCGCCCTTGGAATAACGATCCAGGGCAAAGCGAATCGCCATGTGCTCGGCGGCTTTCATCAGCAGAGGAGTGCTCTCCTCCGCTCCCGTGGTAGCCTTGGCTGCCAGACTGCCCAGTAACTGCTGCAGGTTCAAACGCGTATTCGGGTCGGTCTCTCCCAGCTCTTTCTGGAGAGCTTCGGGACTGGCATTCGGATCTTCCTTCACCTGCCCGAAGCGGGTGAGCAAACGGATGGCCTGTATTACCTCCGCTTCCTGCAACGGCACCACTCCGCTCTCGCCGCTGGGAGCTACCGCCGGCGCAGTCGCCGCTCCCGTGGCGCTTCCCGCGCCAGTCGCCGGACCTGCGACCCAGTGCCCGGCCATGTTCGGAACGCTCCCAAAGGGAACTGTGGCCTCTCCGGCCTGGCCGCCACGCCCGCCTGCGCTGGCGCCTTCCGCCGCCGCAATCAACTGCAGCAGCTTCTGCGGATCGTTCAGCCATTGCTTGAATTCCGGTCCTAGAGTTTGGGCGGCGATCTGTGCCGCCACGCTGACATCGCCGGTCAGAGGATCGGCGGCGACAAACTTAACTTCATTGATCTTGATCGTGCTCTGCTTGCTATCGCCTAGAGCCTCTTTGATCTGCTTGGCCACATCCTGCGCCTTCGAGCCGGCCACGGTGAAGGCGCGCACCAGACGGGTGAAATCGTCGATGGTGACGTCTTTGGAAAAGTGCAGGCTGGCCAGCCCGGCCGTGGTTAACAGTTGCCCGAAGCTGCGTTCGGTTTGCCCGGTTTCCAGCGGAACTCCATCCAGCAATAGCTTTCCTTCGGAAACTCCCAGCAGGAATCCGCCCTCGCCGGCCGCAGGCAAACCCTCCTGCAGCTCCTTCCAGGCGATCTCAAACTGCCCTTCGGTCCGCTTGTGTTCGGGACCATACATGCGCGCATACTTGATCAGGATGTTAAGGCTGTGAACAAAGGCGCGTGCCGATGTCGCCCGGTTGGCGTGGAATGTATTTGCGTTCGTGATAAATCACTCCTCTAGCCAAGACTCTGCAGGTAAAAGGTTATCTCCATTCGTAAGACCCCGCACATTACGGAGGTAACGGTTTTTGAAAGGCAATGTTGTACCCGCGATCCTCGCTGATACCTGTGGTAAAGATTTTGATTTTGGTTCCGGCGCTGGCATTTGCCCCCGTCTCAAGTCACAATGGAGCTAGCGAATCTGACGGAATCCCAGTGCACTCCCTTACCCCTCCCAAAAAGCGGCCGCAAAAAACCACGGGCCTGCGCTACTGGATGTTGCAGGTTTTGGAAGAGTGTGAGCAGGTCTCCGCCGATTGCAGCGCCAACCCAGTTCACGATCTGCGGGTGGCCCTGCGCCGCTGCCGCTCCCTGGCCGACGGCTTGATGGCCATCGATCCCGACCCTAACTGGAAGGCCATGAAGAAGGCCGGCAAACACCTTTTTCAGCGCCTGGGCGAACTGCGCGACATTCAGATCATGATGGAATGGATCGAGAGGCTGGAGCGCACCCATTTAGATGTGGAGAGAGCGCCCACGCTCGTTTGGCCGGCGGGAGAGCAAAACTTTGCTTCCGCGGCAGAGTCTTTTGAGGAAAGAATCGACTTGGCAGCCGAATCTCTCGTGAACATTCTGCAGGCCCGCGAGAGCGAACAAAAGCACGAAGCCCGCGCCGCGCTGGAAGAATTCGATCGCAAGCAGTGGCGGCAGTGGAGCAAGTCGCTGCCAGCGCGAGCCGCCCGCTTCCGCCCGGACAGCGCGCTTTTCAAGCATCTTGCTCTAGAGCGCTGGACCGAGGCCCGCGCGCTCCACACCCGCGCTCTGCGCAATCGCTCCAAGACCGCTCTGCACAGCCTGCGCATCGGCATCAAGCGCTTCCGCTACATCGCCGAGAATTTTCTTCCTGAAGAACACAAGTTGTGGAGCAATGACCTCAAGGAGCTGCAAGATCTGCTGGGGGAAGTTCACGACCTCGACGTGCTCTGGAGCACGGCCATTGCCTGCAAGGTTTTCCCGGATGCCGATTCGCGCCGCCGCTGGCACGCCAACATTCTCGCCGAGCGCAGCAAGCGCATCGACCGCTACCGCAAAAAGATGGTCGGTCCTGACTCTCTCTGGCAGACCTGGCGCGCGGCGCTGCCCCAAGGCAAGCAAGTTCAGGCTTTGGCTACGCGTCGCATGAAACTCTGGGCCAACCGCCTCGACCCTGATTTTCCTCACTCGGAGCGCGTGGCCAGCCTCTCGCTTCAACTCTACGACGGCCTGCTAGCCTCCGGATGGCAGCCCTCCATCGACGCAATTTCCGCCCGCTCCAGCCTGCTGGCCGCAGCGCTGCTGCACGATGTAGGCAGATCCGAAGGCGAGAAAGGACACCACAAAACTTCCTTCAACCTGATTCGCGCCCACGGCAACCCGCTAGGCTGGAAAGCCGCCGACCTCCAGCGCGCCGCCGTGGTCGCCCGCTTCCATCGCGGAGTTCTCCCCACCCGCCGCCACAAGTCCCTGCGCGATCTTCTCCCCAACGAACAAAAAGCTGCCCTTCAGCTAGCTGCGATCCTGCGCCTGGCAAATGCGCTCGACGCCCGCCACGACGGCCACATTCAACGCATAAAAATTGAAAGCAACGGGCGGTCGATGACGAAAAACGAAGCCTTGGTAATCGAAGCCGAAGGCTATTCGCCCCTGGCGCCGTCGGCGCAGGCCATCGCCGCCGAACGCCACCTGTTGGAAATGGTTCTGCGTCGCGCAGTAGTCCTGAAAGCGATCAAGAGCAATCGGAAACCGCCGAATCAAGCGGTCGCGTTTGAATAGGGCAGGGCTTTACGGGATTAGGGAAGACTCTTATCCGGATCGGGAAGGGCATGACTTTCGGCCGTCGACGAACATCACGACTGATCGGTTCCGAAAGCTCTGGGCATCATCCCTTAGATTGCCTTGCCGTCGAATCCGCAGAACACGGCCGCCTCGCGCAACCTTTGATCGGCGGCCAGAAAGGCCTCGCCCCGCGGAAGGTCTTCGCACCACTCCAAGGCTGCGGCCAGCTGCATTGCATCCGCGGCCTTCAAATCGTAACGCTCAACGAGTTTTATCGCACGGCCGCGCAGCGCGTTGGACGGCTGGATCACAGACCAGTCGTCCGCCAATGCCGCGGCCACCTGCCGGGCCCTCCCTCCGTCGACGGAGCTGATTTCCCCGGTTCGCACCAACCGTGCGAGCGCGCTGGCAATCTCAACCGGCGTCGCCCACCAAACGACTGCTGCATAGATTTTGTACAAGCGGGCAACACTGGGTGTGATCCTTTGCGCGACGCAGAGAGGAACCAGTGCGCTAGCATCCCAGAAGGCGAAAGTCCGCGCTAACGGTCTCGCTCTTCGCGCCATATCCTTTCCATGACCTCATCGGAGACGTTTCCGGCAGGGGACGGTAACGGCGACCGCCGCTTTTTCTTCGGGGGTACGAGAATGCCGCGGGCGATGAGCCGCCGCTCCCGCTCGGGTTCGTCGTCGAGGGAGCAGGGAACAATCCTTGCCACGGGCTTGTTGCGGTCGCAGACGAGCACTTCCTCGCCGTTCTTCACCATTTCGAGATGAGCGCTGAGCCGCGCCTTCAGCTCGCTTATCTTGACCGTACGCATGATGTCCCGATTGTAGCAGACATGACCATGTTGGTCATGTCAGTGCGGACGGCATTTTTGCGAAACATGCGCGGATCGAAATGGAGCGGCTCCGGGTGGCGGGCGACGATCTTCTTATATTCACCATGCGCAGGATTAATCAGACAATTATTCTCGCCGGGAGCGAGAACCGATGGCACCAGCAGCAAACAATGCGCTGCTCTTTGCGCGAACTGATCCCCGAACCGTGTTAGTGCGGGAGGCGCCTGGGAATTGCGCCAGTTCATTGGAAGCCTTGCCGCTTCCACCGCCTCACACTTTAGACCGTCCGGGATTTCAGGGACCGCCAGATCAAGATCGTCGGGAGGATCGTCTGGGTCAAGGTGAACGAACATATTCCAGCATGGCGAGTGATTGATGTTCCGACGCATAACTCAACCGGCCCCCGGGGCTGGACCAGTGTCCACCGTAGCGGTAAGCTCCCTCCCCATCGAACGGAGCCTGAGCATAACTCCGCCGTAGGCGATACGGCCTGGAATATTCTCCACCTGGCGCGCTCCCGGTTCGGTGTCGATGGCCGACACGGGCGCGATTCCTCCGAGGGCGCGCGACCAATGGCGCCGGCGGGCAAGGCATGTGAACCCTGCCCGCAGTAGCGTCCGAGTCACTTCCGTACAGAGCGCGGAACCGATACAAATGTTGCTGCGTCTCCGCAAGCCGGGAGCCGGGAGCCGACGAATGACTCACGCCCAACTAGTAGAAAAAGCCGTGTACTGGCTGCGCCGCTACCGCTGTGGCGTCGTGCTCTCCGAGCAAGCCTGCGTCAGCGGCGAGATGCCCGACGCTATCGGGTGGAAGCGTGCCTACCACTCCGTGCTGGTGGAGTGCAAAGTCACGCGCTCCGATTTTCTCGCCGACCGCGCCAAACCTTTCCGCCTCAAACCCGGGCAGGGAGTCGGATGCGAGCGTTTCTACCTGGTCCCCTCTGGACTCGTCCGCCGCGAAGAGCTTCTCCAAGGTTGGGGCCTGCTCGAACTTCGCCAAAACAAAATCGAAATTACCCAAGCCTCCGCTAGGAATCTGCGCACCGCCATCGGCTTCCGCTATGAAATGAATCTGCTCTTAGCCAGCCTGCGCCGCGTCGAAGTGCGCGTCGAACCGCAAAGCATCACCGACTTCCTCAAGTGGAAAAACCGCATGGCCGAATACAATCGCGGCACGCTCCCCGAAGGCATGGTCTCCGCGCAGGAGGAACTCAACCCATTCCTGGAACCAATCGAAGCGGAATCGGAAGTGCGTGAACCATTACCCTTTGATCCTCTGTGAGCTCAACGGTAAAGGTTTTGATCGCCCGGGGAGTGCAGGAATCTTCACCCACGGGATGACTTTTCAAAGAAACTTATTCTGACCTTCTCTAATCTGTCACTGCGATCTGTGATATATTCGCGCAGCGTTTGGCTCCCCCTTAATTTGCGTTTCGGAATCTGGATCCATCAACTGTGTCGGAGCAAGCCCCACGGGCCGAAGGTGGACCAAGGAGATAATTAATGGGAAGCCTCAAAACTTTCATCGCCCTGCGCGCGACATTTGCGCTCGGTACTCTGACGCTGTGCCTGGCAGGCACACCGGCCTCCGCCCAATTAAAAGTCCTGGGTAGCTTCAACAACACGAACGGTGCCAATCCCTATGCCGGCCTGGTTTCCGATACCGCCGGCAATCTCTACGGCACCACCTGCTGTGGCGGCGCCCACAATTACGGCACCGTCTTCGAGTTGTCGCCCAAGGCGGGCGGTGGCTGGAGTGAGAAGATACTGCACAGCTTCAACGACAACGGCAAAGACGGTTATGCACCCGGCGGCAACCTCATCTTCGACTCCGACGGCAATCTTTATGGCACCGCGTCGGGAGGCACCGGCTTGTGCAAGGAAAGCAACTATGTGATCGGTTGCGGCATGGTCTTCGAATTGATGCCTCAGACCGACGGCAGTTGGAAGGAGAAAGTTCTACATAACTTCTTCAACAAAGGCGAAGAGGGAATGGATCCCTCGGGCCTGGTCTTCGACTCCGCCGGCAATCTCTACGGGGTCACAAGTTACAGCGGTGTCCCAGACGGCGGGGGGACGGTCTACGAATTGTCGCCCACTGCGGGCGGCGACTGGAGCTTTGCGGTGATCTACTACTTTGCCACAGGGAATCCTCAGGGAAATCTCGTCATCGATTCGGGCAATCTCTACGGCACAGCGGGCTATGCTGGCACTTACCTTTACGGAATGGCGTACGAGCTGTCGCCCTCAGTCGGGGGCACCTGGACCGAGGCCGTTCTTCACAGCTTCGATCAAAACCAGGACGGCACCGACGGCGCCTGTCCGTGTTCAAGCCTGATCTTCGATTCCGCTGGCAATCTCTACGGCACGACCGTACGCGGCGGCATCTACGATACCGGCGACGGAACGGTTTTCGAGCTATCGCCCGCCGCTGGCGGAAGCTGGACCGAGACCATCCTCCACAATTTCGACTGCCATACCGACGGTTGCGCACCCAACGCCAGCCTGGTCTTCGACGCCTCCGGAAACCTCCACGGTACCACCACCAACGGCGGTGCCGGATCCTGCCCATATGGCAACGGCTGTGGCACAGTTTTCGAGCTTTCGCCTCAAACCGGGGGGGCTTGGGCCGAGACGGCACTCCACAGCTTTGGCGCGGGCGCCTACGGAGCCATTCCATTCTCCAACTTGATTCTCGATTCCGCCGATAATCTCTACGGCACAACTTCCAAAGGAGGCTCCAGCCAGGACGGGACCGTCTTTGAGATCACGCCCTAGCCAGCCACTGTATTAGACCTCAGCCGGTCGCGACCCAGAGCCAACACCGGGTCCACCTGTAGGAACGAGGCTAAGGATAGACGAAACTCTGGCTTTAGCTTATAGGTGGTGTTTGTAGGCGAAGCCTCTTGAACAGCTCTAGGAGTCTACGATGCGAAGCGAGAATATCTCGATTGCGCGAATCGCGACATTGATCGTGCTTACTGCGACCTCGTTCGTGGTCGTTCCTGGCGCCTTTGCCCAACAAGAAAGCGTTCTCGACAGCTTCAATCCCAAAGCCGCTGGGCCAGGGCAAGCCTTCGCCGGCCTGATCTCCGACGCCGCCGGCAATCTTTACGGCACTACGGAATTCGGCGGCGGTGGCCCCTGCAACAACTCTCTCGGCTGCGGCACGGTCTTCGAGCTTTCACCAACTTCCGGCGGCGCGTGGAATCAAAAGGTTCTCTACAATTTCTGCCCGAAAACCAACTGCCCGGACGGCGCCTATCCTCTCGCCGGTCTGGTCTTCGACGCTGCCGGCAACCTCTACGGCACTACTTATCGAGGCGGAGCTTATTTCTGGGGCACGGTATTCGAGCTCTCGCCGGCGACGGGCGGAAGCTGGAAAGAAAAAGTGTTGCATAGTTTCAATCAAAACGGCAGCGACGCGTATGGCCCCGAAGCCGGCCTGATCTTCGACGCTCAAGGCAGCCTGTACGGAACCACATCCTCCGGTGGCGCCTACGGCAGCGAGTTTAACGGGGGCACGGTATTCGAACTGAAGCCCGCAGGCGGAGGGCGCTGGACCGAAACCATTCTTCACAGCTTTGGCAACGGCGCCGATGGCTCCGAAGCCACTGCCGGCCTGATCTTCGACGCTGCCGGCAATCTTTACAGCACCACGGCGCAGGGCGGCCTGTATGGCGGTGGCACAGCCTTTGAGCTGTCCCCAACCACCGGTGCAAACTGGATAGAGGCGATTCTCTATAACTTCGGCAGCGGCACCGACCCGCAACATCCGCAGGGTTTGGTCTTCGACGGCGCGGGAAATCTCTACACCGTCGCTGGGAACGGCCTTTACGGCAGGGGAACAGTGATCGAGCTGAAGCCCACCTTAGGCGGAGGGTGGACCGATACCATCCTTTACAGCTTCAACAATACGGACGGATATGGACCGAACGGCGCTGCTCTGATCATGGACAAATCCGGCAATCTTTACGGCACCACATATTCGGGCGGCGCCTACAATAACGGCGTCGCCTTCGGGCTCACGCCTTCAACCGGCGGAGATTGGACCGAAACCGTTCTGCACAACTTCGGCCGCGGTCAAGATGGCAGAAATCCCAGCGCCCCGCTGCTCCTCAATTCCTCGGGAAAACTTTACGGCACCACCGTCGGAGGCGGCGCCCATAGCCAGGGCACGGTCTTCGAGATTAAACCTTAGCCAATCGCCTCAGACAGATGGCGTAAACTTTGAAAGAGGATTCTTTACGGACCATCTTAGAGCTTGCCTAAATACTCGATCACATCCGGCCCGGTCCAATCCACCGCGCCGATAAACTTTCTCCGCATGATGCCATTGCGGTCGATGACGTAGGTCTCGGGGAATTTGAAGGTCCCGTAGAGCGCGTTGCTCCTGCCCTCGCCATCCCGCACCGACAGCAGGTTCACGCCGTGATCGCGCAGGAAGCGGTGGTAGTTGCTGGCATCGACATCGAGGCTGACCGCAATCACGGTCACGCCCTTCGCCTTCATGCGCTGCTGCATCTCGACCAGCGACGGCATCTCCTCAATGCAGGGCGGACACCAGGTCGCCCAGAAGTTCAGCACGACCACTTGGCCCTTAAACTGACTGAGCGTTACGGTGCGATCCGAATCGCGCACGGTGAAATCCGGAGCGGCTGTGCCGATGCGCGGCGGTCGCGAGCCGCTGTAGCAACCGGTGAGAGCGAGTAGAACTAGAGCGACAACTGAGGCCGGTTTCACATCAAGTAGCGAGCGGAAAGCGCACAACCTCTGGGTTTGCGTCATGATCCTGGCCGAGGCGGGATTGGGGAGAGACACAACTTCCGTCGCGCCGACGACGAGCTTAGCAGCTTCGGACTTTGGGCGCCGGAGCGACCGCCCCGATTTCCCGAGAGGTGAAAAGCAAATCATACTTTGCACCCGTTTATACTAAACGATTGCAACCAAGGGTGAGGAAGTACCCCTTCCCGTCGATGTATTTCAGGTTCATCACGTCTACTCCGCTGGACACTCTTCAAGGCAGCGGCACTGCCGTGGGCATCAACACCCTGGCCAAGTTCCTGAGGCTGGGCGGCGCATCCGTCGACGTCATGACCCCCACTCTTCGGTTTCCGGCTTATACCGTCGAACGTTTTATTTTCAATGAGCGGCTGCGCTGGTCCCCTCCCGCCGGGGCCGGTATCACGGTAGGTTTTGACATGGACGGCTATGCCTTGGCGGGTCGCGGCGGCGGTCTGCATATCGCCTCCATTAAAGGGGTGATCGCGGACGAGTTGCGTTTCGAAGGCGGCCTGACCCGAGCCACGATGTGCGTCCAGGCGCTCGCGGAAAAACGCCATGTGCGGCGCGCAGATCTGGTCATCGCAACCAGCCGTTACGCCTGCGAGCGCATCCAGCAGCTGTACGGGGCGTCCGTGCCGCCGCGCATCGTCCCCGAACTGATCGACCTTGCCTCGTGGAGCCGGCGGCTCCGGGGTAATCCGGCTCGGCCTCCCGAGGATAAATTTGTGGTGCTCTGCGTTTGCCGCTTCTATCCCCGAAAACGGGTGCAGGTGCTGCTGCGTGCGGTGGATCGCCTGCGTTCCTCGATTCCGCATCTGGAGCTTCGCATCGTCGGCGCCGGACCCGAGGCTCTTCGCCTCAAGTCTTTTTGTCGGAAGAAGCGCTTGCAGGGATTCGTCACTTGGCTGGGAAATCTTACATCGGATCAACTCGCCCGCGAATATAACCGTTGCCACGTTTTTTGTCTGCCCAGCGTCCAAGAAGGATTTGGCATCGTTTTCCTGGAAGCCATGGCCAGCGCCAAGCCTGTGGTGGCCGCTCGCGCCGGTGCCGCACCGGAGGTGGTAAAGCACGGAATCCTCGTGGAGCCGGACGATGACCAAGCGTTGTCCGAGGCGCTCCGCCGGCTCTATGCCGACCCGGCGTTGCGACGGGCTCTCGCGACCGAAGGATCGCTGTTTGTCCAGCAGTTCGACGCGTCGAGGGTGGCCCGCTTGTTCTTGCAGGAAGTGGAGATGGCTGTCGGCGCTCGATCGACTGCACAAACCGGCCTTGGGCTGCGCAGTGAAAATTAGAACTCACCAATGAATAGCGCGGATTCCGAATTCTGGCTGGCTTCGCCATGGGCGATGCCAACTCGACGAACTCAAAGCCCTCACAGTCCAGTAATATATTTAAAGGGGCTCTTTAACCAACCTCATGGTTTATCTAACCCGCAAAGCCGAATTTTCCGCCTCGCACTACTATCATAACCCGGCGTTCACTCCGGAGCAGAACCGCGCCCTCTTTGGCAAGTGCAACAACCCCAACGGCCACGGCCACAACTACACCCTCGAGGTCACGGTGAAGGGCGAAGTCGATCCCCGGTCGGGTTTCGTGGTCGACCTGAAACGACTCAAAGAAATCATGCAACGCGAAGTGCTCGACGCTATGGACCATCGCTTCCTCAACAAAGAAGTCCCTGAGTTCGCCGATAAAATTCCTACCACCGAGAATTTGGCCATCTCCATCTGGCAGCGTTTGGACACCAAGCTGGAACGCGCCCAGTTGCATCGAGTGCGAGTCTACGAGACCCCCGACCTCTTCGTAGACTTTTATGGAGAAGCATAATGCGATTTACGCCGTGTTCCCCCGGGCCCTCTGTGCTTGAAGATTTTAATCTTTGGCTTGGCAAGGATTGGAGCAGATTATGAAGGCCCACCTAAGCCGCCGCTATCTATTTTCCGCATCGCACCGGTTGCATAGCGAGGCCATGTCCGAAGCCGAGAATCAGCAAACCTACGGCAAGTGCAACAACCCTTATGGACACGGCCATAACTACATCGTACAGATCACAGTGAGCGGGCCGGTCGATGAAAACACCGGCATGGTTTGCAATTTAGTGGATCTCGACGGCTTCATCGAAAGGGAAGTGCTGGCCCGCTACGGCCACGAGAATTTGAATACCCTGCAAGAATTCAGCGGGGAAGTGCCCACCACGGAAAATCTCTGCATCCAGATCTACGAAATAGTGCAGCGCGGCTTCCCGCGGGCGCATCTGGAAAGGGTAAGGCTGGAAGAGACCATGATGAACGCCTTCGAATACGCCGGCTGATTTCGCTCTTACATTACCCAATTCCTAAATCGCCTATGAACCCCAAGCCCATGATCGAACCGACAACGCTAACCAGCGCGAGCTTCGAAGATCTCATCCAGGAGATGATCGTCCGCCTGGGCGAAGACCCGCAGCGCGAAGGCCTGCAGCAAACTCCGGAGCGCGTGCGCAAATCGCTCGAATTCCTGACCCGCGGTTATCGAGAGGACGCCGATGCTTTACTCAAAGGCGCGCTCTTCACCGTCGACTACGACGAGATGGTGATCGTCAAAGACATCGAGATGTTCAGCCTCTGCGAGCATCACCTGCTGCCGTTTTTTGGCAAAGTGCACGTCGCCTATATTCCCAACGGCAAAGTGATTGGTCTCAGCAAGCTCCCGCGCTTGATTGAGCTTTTTTCGCGCCGCCTGCAAATTCAAGAGCGGCTCACCACTCAGATCGCGGAAACCATCCAGCGCGTGATCGAACCGCAAGGCGTGGGTGTGGTGATCGAGGCTCGCCACTTGTGCATGATGATGCGCGGCGTAGAAAAGCAGCACTCGGCCGCGGTAACCTCATCGATGCTAGGCTGCTTCCGCAACGAGCAGGAGACCCGGTCAGAATTCCTCTCTTTAATTCGGCAGCGCCCCAACGGCATTTAAACGCGGGCCGTGTGGGATGGACACTCTTGTCTGTTGACTTCGACAGTTGAACTTCGGTTGGATTGTGAATTTGTCATCCGGAGAAAAGAGAAGACCTGCGCGCCCAGCGCAAGTCCTCCGACGACAGACCTCTGTACTTGGCGTTTGATTTGGCTTTGGATTGAAAAGCAAAACCCTGGCCTCCGAAGCGCCTTCACTCCGCGCGCGATTCGGTTTACTCAAAATAAAATCTGCATTAAGATTGCGTCCGACCGAAAGCGGATCTAAGGAGACTTCCCGCAATGCGCAACCCCCACTTTGCACTTGCAGTATTATTCGCCATCACAATCGCCGTCTTCCCCGGCCACGCCCAAGACTCCAGCAAAGAAGCGGCGGTCAAGCCCCCCGAAGGGCCCGCGAAGGTCGTGCTCGAGGCCTGGAACGACATTGGCCGCAAGCTCATAGCCATGGCGGAGGACTTCCCCGAGGACAAATACGACTTCAAGCCCACCCCCGCCCAACGCTCTTTCGCCGAGCAATTGCTGCACGCGGCCAACGCCAATTATTTTTTCAGCGATCCCGCCATGGGCAAGAAGATGCCCGCCGAAGAGGACCCCAAGCGCGCCGATTTCAAGACCAAGGCTGACGTTGTCGCCTTCGTGAAGAAAGCCTTTGCCGATGGAGCTGCCGCCATCAAGGCGAAAGGCGATCAAGGAATGTCCGATCTGCTGGTCGATCCCTTCGCCCACCAGCAGGTACGCGTGCTCGACATGGCCTATGGCTTCATCGAGCACTCCGGCGAACACTACGGACAACTGGTCGTCTATTACCGCGTGGCGGGGCTGGTTCCGCCGGAGTCGCGCCCCAAGAAATAAAACGTGTGGGACGGATGCTTTTGTCCGTTGCCTCGGGTGTGGCGGCGGGACCGATGTGCTTGCTGCCAGCAGCACACGTTGCCAGACCTGCGTAGCCGTGCTGTCATTACTGATAGGCGTACGGATAGCGACGGCCCCGTTCCGGAAAAACTTTAATCAAAACCATACCCGCGATGAACCCGCCGACGTGCGCCCAGAACGCCACTCCGCCGATATTCTGCCGCGCGGCATTCAAAGTGGTGGCCGTGCCGCTCAAGAAATTCAGGACAAACCAGTACCCCAAAATCACCCAGGCCGGCACCCACAGCACAAACACAAAAAACCAGGTCAACACCCGCGCCCGCGGATACACAATAAAATAAGCTCCCAGCACCCCGGCAATGGCTCCGCTCGCACCCAAGGTGGGCACACTGGTATGCGGATTCACGGCCACTTGCACGCACATCGCAAGCAGTCCCACCAGCAGATAAAAAACCAGATACATGAAATGTCCCAGATAGTCCTCGACGTTGTCGCCGAAAATATACAGGAACCACATGTTGCCGATGACGTGCATCCAGGAGCCGTGCAGAAACATGGAGGTGAAGAAGGGAAGCGCGACCGCCAGCAGCGAATAACGGGGCGATCCCGCCAGGAGTGCCGCGGCATGCGAAGGCACCACCCCGAATTGATGAATCAACACATCCAAGCTCCGCGGGTCCAGCACGGCCTCGCCCAGAAAAATCAGCAAATTCAGCCCAATCAAAAAGCTGTTTACCCAAGGAGTGCTATACCGAGGCTGGTCGTCGCGAAGAGGAAGCATAAGGAATCTGGTAGCTTAGAAGATTGAGAGCTTGAGTGATCGGGCGATCGAGTGATGGAAAACCCCAAAGCGACGGGCTTTTTAATCACTCGATGACTCAATCACCCAGTCGCCCATACTAAATCGTCTCATGAATGGCGTCATCATCATTGACAAACCCGCGGGATGGACCTCGCACGACGTGGTCAACCGCATGCGCCGCATTCTCAAGCAGCGCTCCGTGGGCCATCTCGGCACGCTCGATCCGTTGGCCACCGGCGTCCTTCCGCTGGTGGTCGGCAACCTGACCCGGCTGGCGCAGTTCTATACGTCTGCGGACAAGAGCTACGAGGGAGTCATCCGCTTCGGCTTCGCCACCAACACCTACGACGCCGATGGCGAACCGGCTGGCGACCCGCGCCCGGTAAGCCTGGCACTCGCTTCGCTCCAGCAGTTCGCCACTGCATTTCTCGGCATCATGGACCAGGTTCCGCCGCCATTCTCGGCCAAAAAAATCCAGGGAGTCCCCGCCTACAAGCTGGCCCGCAAGAAAGAAGAAGTGACCCTGAAGCCGGTGCAAATCGAAATCAAGGAATTCGAGATCACGAAAGTCGAAGGCGACCGCGCCCACTTCCGGGCCCGCGTAGCCTCCGGTACGTACATGCGCTCGGTGGCTCACGAGATAGGCCAGCGCCTGGGCTGCGGAGCGCATCTCGAATCCCTGCGCCGCACCGCCGCCGCCGAATTCGATATCAGCCAGGCTCACACGCTGGAATACATTGAAGATTATCGGACCGGTTGTGATTCCGGCCGAAGCTTCGATCTGCCCAAGCGAAAGGGAAGCGGCGTCGAGGAGTCCGCGGTGGTGTGGGGTGGGCTCTTCTGTCCGCCTCTCGCAACCCGAAGCACTTCGGCCTTAGCCACTCCGCTTGACTCAAGAGGGGTGGAAGACCTGTTTATTCATCCCCGCCAACTCCTGCCGCAATTTCCTTGCGTTACCGCCGACGAAGCCACTGCCGCTCGCATCCGTAGCGGACGCCCCGTTAACCTCCCGGAACTCTCCCGAGCCCGCCAGGTAAAAGTGTTTGTCGGGCAGAGAGAATTGATCGCCATCGCGACCCGAGTAGCGGGGACTCTGTTTCACCCCAAGATCGTATTCCCGCTGGAATGAAATGATTTGAAGGTTGGGAGTGCGACGGGTTCGGCCGTGGTCCCCGGCTTGGCTAGTAATGTCCGATAATTGGTATTATGTAAAGTGAGGCATCGGTGACTCGTTGGTGACCGGTAACAGGCGTCTCGCATTAGGGCGTCGCTCAAATCTATCGCATCGCCTCAAAAGTGATGGCCTGGGAGTTCGATAGTGGTGGCCAGGACCTCCAGCGCTTGGGACGGTGTCAGCGCCCGCGGCAAGAAGCTGGGATTGGACAAGAGTCTCAACAACGCCGCTTGGGTTATCGGACAGGACCCAGCCACGCTCGGGCATTTGGGCAAACCAACGGATGGCTCGGCCGTGGGCGGAATGGTCAGGCCACGCCAGTGCGATAAGAATATTGGCATTTAGCAGATAGACTGCCACCCTAAATCTCATTTTCTAACAGTCGCGTGACATCCTCGCTGCCGACCTTCTTCCCGTCCCTGGGGAGCACAACCCTACAGAAACCGTTGATCATTTCCGGTGCACTCGCCCCTTTCCGGACTAACTCCGAGCAGCTTTGCCGAGCGCCAACGAGCGGGTTTGAGAGTATTGGCGAAGAATCTCCAGGGCGTCATCATCGAGGTCGAGGGTGGTGCGCAGGATGACGTTACGATGTCATCAGAAACCAAGCGATGTCAATTGCTGCCTGGTCGCATCACGGAGACTGGCGGGGCATCTTCTTGTGGGTGTTTCTAAATTACCAAATGATTCAATCGCCTACATCTTGTACTTGCCCAGATCCTCGTCGTTCAGCCCTTCCAGCCACTTGCGCAACTCTTCGGCCGTAACGCGGTCTGACATGTTGGCCGCCTGCTTGGAGTTCTTCAGCACCACCTCATCCACGAAGATGGGACAATCCACCCGCAGGGCCAACGCCAGCGCATCGGACGGACGCGAGTCGATGCTGACCACTTCGCCGCTCCGCTCCAGCCAGATCACCGCATAAAACGTGTCCTCGCGTAGCTCCGTCACTACAACTTTATGCACCTGCGTCTCCAACCCCGTGAGCACGTTCTTGATCAGATCGTGGGTCATGGGCCGCGGCGTGTTCACTTTCTCCATCTCCAGCGCGATCGCATTGGCCTCGTAAACCCCCACCCAGATCGGCAATACGCTGTCTCCCGCCACATCCTTAAGGATCACAATCGGCATATTGCTAACTGGATCCATCAAAAGACCACGGATTGTCATCTCCACTTCCATAAAGAAACTCCTTCAAAGGCGGTGCCCGAGCCCTTGTTCTTCGACTCTTATACCACCAATTCGCCCAAGAGGCTGTTGGGAAAACTCGCGGTCGCCTTCACTTGGACGTAGCTACCTATCCTGGGAGTTTTCGCCTCGGGAGCGGTGAAGTTCAGGGTTTTGTTTTGCGAGGTGCGGCCCATCCATTGGCCGCGGGCCTCGTTCCTGCCTTCAACCATTACTTCTGTGATGGTCCCTATATATCTCTTGTAACGTGCGCTTTGGATCTCTTTTTGCTTATTCATCAGCACTTCTAGGCGGCGCGATTTCTCCTCTTCGGGGATCGCGTCCTCCAGTGCTAGAGACGGTGTGTTCGGTCTAGGCGAATATTTGAAGGTGAAGACCGCGTCATAGCCGACTTCCTCGACTAGCGCCAGAGTTTCGGCGAAATCTTCTTCCGTCTCGCCGGGAAAGCCGACGATCAGATCGCTGGTGATGCTGATGTCGCGCCTCGCAGCCTTCATCCAGGCTATGCGTTCGAGGTATTGCTCGCGAGTGTAGAGACGCTGCATGATACTGAGCACGCGGTCGGAGCCGCTTTGCACCGGGAGGTGGATGTGATCGCAGAGTGTGGGAACGGCGTCGATGGCCTCGATAATGTCCCGGCCGAAATCTCGTGGATGCGACGTGGTAAAGCGCACTCTGCGAATACCCGGAACTTCTCCTACTGCAGCCAGAAGTTCCGCGAAGCTTCGCTTCCCTGCTGGATCTTTGTACGAATTCACGTTCTGCCCGAGCAATTGAATCTCGGTATAGCCGAGATCGGCCATCTGGCGGGCTTCTGCGAGGATCGATTCCGAAGTGCGACTGCGCTCTTTGCCTCGTGTGAACGGCACTACGCAATAGGCGCAGAACTTGTCGCAGCCTTCGATGATGGTGATGTAGCCGCGATGGGGATTAGTGCGGGCGGTGAACTCGGTCTCGAAGCACTTGTCGGTTTCGCGGTCGTCGAGGCCGGTGATGCGGATCAGGCTTTCGGCTTTCGACCTTCGGGCTTCCGGATGGGAAATTCGGCTTCCGGCCTCCGGCTTCGGGCTTCCGGCCTCCAATTGCTCGAGCATTTGCGGCAGGTTGCGATAGCTGGCTGATCCGCAGACCAGCGAAACGTGCGGGGCGCGCTCGAAAATCTTTTCGCCCTCCTGCTGCGCCACGCAGCCCAGCACTCCGAACTTTTTTCCTTGCGATAGCAGTTTCTTGTAGTCGGCGAGCCGATGGAATACTTTCTGCTCGGCTTTGTCGCGGATGGAGCAGGTGTTGTAGAGAATCAGATCAGCTTGCTCGACCGCTTCCACCTGCCGGTAGCCCTCGTGCACCAGCGTGCCAATGACCTTTTCGGAGTCGTGCACGTTCATCTGGCAGCCGAAGGTTTCGAGGTAGAAGGTCTTGTGTGAATCCCCAGACATAGATGAGTTCAGTATAACGCGGGAGCTGCGTGGGATTGGCTAAAGCTTTTGTCCTCGCGCCCGCTCATGAGTAGAAGGAACGTCTTTGGATACCGGCCCTCGCCGCACAGTTTGAAACGACCGGAAATCTTTATCCCAAGGCCCTTCTGGGACGTCCGGCTTTGAATCCATGCAACGGCGCAGCAAGTTCAGGTCACGGAGGCTGATGTTGCGGTTGTGCATGCGCTCGACCAGATGGTCCCGAAGGGCTAAAGGCAGCCCCGACCATCTTTCGATCTGTGGCATCACTAACGGCTTACGCCATGGGCGGCATTCTGACGCCGCTTCGCGGCTTGTAAAGACGACTCGCAGTCCAACCGTTACAACTTCAGGTGTCGGAGCCGGAGGGCGTTGGTGATTACGGAGACGGAGCTGAAGCTCATGGCGGCGGCGGCGAAGATTGGGCTTAACAGAAGGCCGAAGAAGGGATAGAGGACGCCTGCAGCTATGGGGACGCCGATGGCGTTGTAGATGAAAGCGAAGAAAAGATTTTGACGGATGTTGCGCATGGTGGCGTGGCTTAGAGTGCGGGCGCGTAGGATCCCAGTGAGATCGCCCTTGACGAGAGTGATGCTGCCGCTTTCGATAGCCACATCTGTGCCCGTGCCCATGGCGATACCGACGTTGGCTTGGGCTAGAGCGGGGGCGTCGTTGATGCCGTCTCCGGCCATGGCGACGACTCTTCCCTGCGCTTGCAGTTTGCAGATGATTTCTAATTTTTTTTCTGGCAAGATTTCGGCTTCGAATTCGGCGATGCCGAGCGCGTTGGCTATGGACTCGGCAACGCTGCGGCTATCGCCGGTTAGCATCACGATGTGAATGCCTTGGGCTTTGAGGGCGCCCACCGCTGCGGGAGTGGAAGTCTTCAGGCGGTCGGCGACCGCAATGTTACCCACATACTTTCCGTCCACGGCCACGAATAGGACTGTGCTGCCAGTCGGGGCGCCGTATAAGAAGCCCTTCTTGCTGGCTTCGTCGAGCGCGTCGATCTCTCTCATGAGAGCGAGATTGCCGACAGCGACTGTTCTTCCGTCAACCACTCCGGTGACGCCTTTGCCGGTGACGGAGCGGACTTGCTGCGGTTGAGAAAGTTGCAGTCTGCGTTTGGCGACGCCGTCGACGACGGCTAAAGCCAGGGGATGCTCGCTGGCCCGTTCCAGGCTGGCGGCGAGGCGCAGAAGTTCCGGATCCTTTTCCAACGCTGCGGAAGCGCTTCTGAGGCTGGGCTTGCCTTCGGTTAGAGTGCCGGTCTTGTCGATGACTAGCGTGTCGACCTTTTCCAGAGTCTCCAGGGCTTCGGCGTTCTTGATGAGAACGCCGGCGCGGGCCCCGCGCCCTACTCCGACCATGATCGCCATGGGCGTCGCTAAGCCTAAGGCGCACGGACACGCGATGATCAGCACGGCGATTGCATTCACTAACGCATGCGCGAAACGCGGTTGCGGGCCCAAAGCGAGCCACACGACAAAAGTTATGGCTGCGATCGCCACCACAGCGGGGACGAACCAGGTGGCGACGCGATCGGCTAGGCGCTGGATGGGGGCGCGGCTGCGCTGCGCTTGTCCGACTAACTGCACGATGCGCGCTAGTAAAGTCTCGCCGCCGACGCGCTCGGCTTGCATCACGAAGGAGCCGGAGCCGTTAATAGTCGCTCCGATCACATTGCTCTGACGCAATTTTTCTACCGGGATGGATTCGCCTGTAACCATCGATTCGTCGATGGTGCTGTGGCCTTCGAGGAGGATGCCGTCTACTGGGATTTTTTCTCCAGGACGGACGCGGAGTCGGTCTCCGGGCTTCACTTGTTCGAGCGGGACATCTTTTTCGCTGCCATCTGAGTTTAGTATCCGCGCGGTCTTGGGGCTGAGGTCGAGGAGGGCGCGGATGGCGGCACTGGTGCGGCTGCGGGCGCGGAGTTCCATGACCTGGCCGAGCAGGACCAGTGTGGTGATGGCGGCGGCGGCTTCGAAATAAACGTCGGGATAGCCTCCCATGCCGCGTAGCGACTGGGGAAAAATCTGCGGCGCGGCGGTGGCTATTACGCTGTAGCCGTACGCGACGCCGGTTCCCATGCCGATCAGGGTGAACATGTTTGGGCTGCGGTTGACCAGGGAGATCCAGAAGCGCTGGAAGAATGGCAGTCCGCACCAGAGGACTACGGGAGTGGCTAGGATGAATTCGATCCAGGTGATCTTTGCGCCCTCGAGAAACCTCACGAACGCGCCCGGGCGCATCATGCTGACCATGGCAATGATGAGCAGTGGAGTCGTGAGGATGGCGGCGATCCAAAAACGGCGCGACATGTCGCGGAGTTCGGGATTTTCCTCCCCGGCGGTGGTGACGGTGCGCGGCTCGAGGGCCATGCCGCAAATGGGGCACGAACCCGGCTCTGAGCGGACGATTTCGGGATGCATGGGGCAGGTGTATTCAGTGCGCGCGACGGTGATCGGGACGTCCGGTTCAAGGGCCATGCCGCACGAGGGGCAAGCTCCGGGCTTGGTGGCGCGGACCTTGGGGCACATGGGGCAGACGTAAGCAGGGGTTTGGGCCGTGTTCGGAAGCGGCAAGATTTGATGAATGTCTTGCGGAGCGTTGGTGTGGGCTTGGGCAGATGTCGGTAAGGCCCCAAGCGCTACCAAGCCTGTGGAACTCGCTGGGGGTTGAGATCGCAGATATTTTTCCGGGTCGGCTTTGAATTTTTCCAGGCAGGGGGCGCAGCAGAAGTAGTAATTTTTCCCGCCGTGGTTGTGAGTATGTTTGGCGGAGGTCTTGTGGACGCTCATTCCGCATACCGGGTCGCGTTCGAGTTGTGGGCTTGAGAGCGTGGCCATTTTCGACGAATCGGTCTGGCGCTGCCGATTCTATCTCTTCGATGGACAATGCTTTATATTGGATTCAGGCGCCGGCTGCTGGCGGCGCAACCGATTTCCAATCGAGAAGTATTCAAGGGTCATTCTATGACTTATCTGGACGTGGTTTTTCGCTATGGCGCGAGCCCGGGCGAAGCTGAGTTAAGGGCTATCGACGGCATGCGGGAGGTCTACGGCGTGCGGAGAGTAGATTTTGACGAACTGGAGCGGACGGTGCGGGTGGAGTTCGACGCTTCGCGAATGAAGCCGGATGCGATCACAAAACTCTTGCGGCAGGCCGGGATCGATGTACGGGAGCGACTAACGACCGTGTAGGCGGCTGTGGATTTTCTACCAGGGGACCGTGGCTACGACACTTGCTGGTCGCCTACCCGCCGACGAGATACACCCGAGGTATCGACGAACCGGGGTCGTGTGGGGGAGGGCTTTTCGACCGTTTTAATGCAAGGGGCGCCCAAGAAAACCTCTGGCCGAAGTCGTCCTTGGAACGCCCCGTTGCGCGCCACTTCGTCTGTCCTGGTGTTAGCAAATCGGATGCCAATATTAACTTCTTCTAAATACAGGTCAGAGCTGTGGACGGCGTTGTAGTAAATGCTCTGCGGCGCGAAAGATTTACTTCTTGGATTGCGAGACGCACCAAGCCGCCTAATAGCGGCCTGAAAGAACATTTTTCTTTTCGTCGCGTCGGCAGATTGGAAGTATCGTTGGAGCAGTGGCCGGCCTTGGGTTCTTGCCCTCATCGTGGTCGTGTTTGCCTTGGTCGCGCTGTATTGCCTCGAACACCGGTTCTACCCCGCACATACTCGGTAAAGTTGGCTCGGAAAAATCTCTGTAAGACCTCAAGAAATCTCAAAGTCAAAGGCGACGGACAAAAGTATCAGCGGTTCTGAGCTCACGGCTTAACTGTTTTGCCATCAATCACTTCCACTTGAGCGTGGCGGGACGGAGGGTGCCCGGAACTTCGATCTCCCAATTTGGGAAAATCCTTGTAACCCGATTTTGGTCTCCGGCACCTTTCTAGCAATCAGGCGCAATGCCTGAGATTTAGAAAGGAGATAAAGAAAGTGTCTGTAACCGCCCCCGCCAAATTTCGCATCGACGTTGACATTCGCAACCTACTCATGAACTCCGCATCTTCCGGACCCACTCCGGCGGTTCAGACTGGCGCTACATTGCCGGAGCCGGTTTTTCCGCAGTATCCGGAACTGCTGAACGACCCGGGGCCGGCTGAAATTCCGGAAGAGCGGGATTGGACTTATCCGCAGGTGTGGCGCAAGGTGCGGGGCTGGCTTTTACCCTACATCCGGTCGCGCGTGATGCCGGGGGAGTTTCATCCCATCACCGCTTATCTTTTCTGGATTACAAGTGCAATCTGGATTGCTGGTATTGCTGGGCCTTTAATAACAAAGTCAAGGGCATGACCGAGGATGTGGCCAAGCGCTCGATCGACTGGCTGCATGACCACGGCTGCCGGGTGCTTGCTTTGATGGGCGGCGAGCCTTTGCTGCGGCCGCAGGTGGCGCATAAAGTGGTTTACTACGCGGCCAAGAAGGGCTTCTGGATTTACGTTGGGACCAATGGGCGGCTGCTGAGACCGGAAGTTGCCGACCGGCTGGGCGATGCCGGGGTTTCGATTTTCAATTTTGCTCTGGATGCCTGGGATGAAAAACCCAGCCTGCCGAAGGCGTTCATGCCGGGGCAAAAGCATTTGGAATACCCGATCCGCAAGCAATACGTTTATGGCTATATGGTGTTCTTCAACATTAATATCTGCCGCAACCATCATGAGGACGTGAAGAAACTTACCGAGTATGCGCATGCGCATCGGCTGGCTACCGATTACCACATCAACGAAACTCCGATGCTCGAGCAGGACGAGCACTTTAAGCATTTCGATGAGAACCCGACTTACATCCGGCCGGAGGATTGGCGGTCGGTGGACTCGCTCATCGACTGGATCATCGAGAAGAATAAAGCCGGCTACCAGATGGTGAACTCGGTGCAGCGGCTGCAGGAGATGAAGGCGTTTGTGCGGATGTCGTCGGGCCTCGATCTGAAGAGTTACGGATGGAATGGCGACGGTACGGGGACGAACGGCAACATTTCCGCAATGCTGGCGAACACTCCCGGCATCGCCCAGGATGCCAATGGCGAGTTGCACTTTACCGACTGGAATTGCCGGGCCGGGCAGAATAACGTCATCATTCGCACCGATGGAACTGTGGCGCCGTGCTTCCCCATGTATCCGTCGACTTTTGATTGGGGCAATATCGACAATCCAAAGTTCGATCAGAAGCAGTTGCAGGATATGAAGCACACCTGCCAGCGGCACTGCTTCTCCACTTTGAATCACAACCTGGGTTATTGCTACAACGATGCCCGCGTGATCAAGTGGGTATGGACGCAGGCGGTGACCAACCGCATGAAAGGCGGGGCGAGAAGTTTCGAGGATTGAAGTCGGCTAAATGTCGTAGTTGACTTGGCGGAGGCCGTCTTTATTGGCTTCGCGAGCTTTATTGGCCTTGGTGTGCGCGTCTAATTCTCGGAAGTGGGCATCGTCCCATTTTTCCATGGCGATCATGGAATGGTCGGGTGGTCGCTAAGGCTTCTTCAGCGCGAATGGCGGCGATCCCTTCGCTTGTAGGCTATTTTAGGCTAGGCGCAGGTGGTCCAGGTTGAGAGCGGCCATAACGTTGGAGGTACCGCTGCGGTGTGTCACGGTCAATCGTGGGCTGGGAAATCCATGGGAAATTAATGTAGCGGAGAGGGTGCGGGGCAACAATGGGGCAACAATGTTGACCGAATCCGGCAACACCGGATTGGGAGTGTTATTTCCGGCGAACGCAATGCCAAGCCGGAAAGGGACTGTCAGGGTAGCCCGAAGAATGACACACGTCTTCATGAGTTACCGCCTGATGGGATGAATGTAAGGAAATCCTGTCAACTCGCTAATTCCATTTGAAGGTGGGGGAAGGATCACAGCGACCAACGCTGCTCATATTTTGATGGACGCTTCGCGTACTCTCTCGTACGGAAGAAGTTGTCGCATCGCCGGTGAAGACGTTACAATGATCTTCGGACTTAACGTGAACTTCACGAATCGTTCGCGCCCAGTTGGCCAAAGTGTCAGGGATGGGTGAACGCCA
>Ga0187863_10000690_pt1 | contig 28483 bp, 26 predicted proteins | sample June2016WEW_11_1_FD_132975 | JGI IMG/M metagenome (GOLD analysis project Ga0187863, IMG submission 132975) | Peatland microbial communities from SPRUCE experiment site at the Marcell Experimental Forest, Minnesota, USA - June2016WEW_11_10 | ecosystem: Environmental > Terrestrial > Soil >...
GGCACGATCTGCTTCTTGAGTTCGCCGGTGGAGCGCGCCTGCTCCGTCGCCGATTTCGATTGCTCTTCCAGTTCCACGCCTTCCAGCTTCAGAAGATACTGCGTGCGCTTGATCGGGTCTTTCAAGGTGCGGTAGGCGTCGTTGAGCAGGGAACTTTGCTGCAGGCTCCATTCCTGCTCCTGGCTGCCTGCCTGGGCGCTGAGATCGGGATGCAGCTTGCGGCTCAATTCGTAGAAGTCCTTCTCCAGAGCGGCGACATCGAGATTCAACTTCCGGGGCAGCGCGAAGAAGGTGAAATAGTCCACCGGGGCCGGAGGCTGAACCTTGCCGCAGGATTCGCAAAAGTGTACGGCGCGCATGGTCCCGCACGACCAGCAGGATTGTGTTTCCTCAGGCGCGGGCTTTGCGGTGATGGTGGTTAAATTCGTCATGTCTTCTGTAAAACAACTGCGCGCGCGACCGCGTTGGCGTGAACATTCGCTTCGTGGTTAGATTTCGCGGGCAGGAGTGCCCGCGCCACACCAGCCACACCAGCCGACGCGATCATGCGGAGAACGAAGTGCCGCAGCCGCAACTCTTCGTGGCCTGGGGATTCACGAAGACGAATCCCTGCTGCATCAGTGTTTCCTGGTAATCGAGGATCATGCCGTGTAGGTAGATAAACGACTTCGGATCGACGAAGACGCGCACGTCGCCGAACTGGAAGATGCGGTCGCGCTCGCGGGGCTGCGTGTCGAACCGGATGTTGTAGCTTAGACCGGAACAGCCGCCGCCCTGCACGCCCAGGCGCAGTCCGCCCTGCTCGGGCGAAATGCCTTCCTTAGCCATCGCGCTGCGCACTTTGACCAGAGCTTTCTCGGTGACCTGAATGCCCTTGGCTGGCGCGGCTTGTGGTGCGGTTTCGGTTAGCGTTGTCATTCTCTCCAACCACAGTACGTCAGCGGGCATGGACGGAAAAATTCACGTCCGCGTCCCGGCTGCAGTTCTTCCGCCCCGTTGGGGCTTGGTCTCATTCAGCCTTCGAACCCACGGCTTACGCCGTGGGCTGCATTCTTGCGCCGCTTCGCGGCTACTACAGCGCTACAGTCGAGGCAACCGGCTTTGCGCTCTCCTGCTTTTTCTTCCAGTCGCCGATGGCGGCGCGGATGGCGTCCTCGGCCAACACGGAGCAATGGATCTTCACGGGAGGAAGCGACAGCTCCTTCACGATGTCCATGTTCTTGATGGCGAGAGCTTCATCCACCGTTTTGCCTTTGACCCACTCGGTGGCCAAGGAGGACGAGGCGATCGCGGAGCCGCAGCCAAAGGTCTTGAACTTGGCTTCTTCGATGACGTTGGTTTCGCGGTTCACCTTGATCTGCAACTTCATGACGTCGCCGCACTCGGGTGCGCCGACCAGGCCGGTGCCCACGTCCGCGCTGCTTTTGTCCATCGAGCCGACGTTGCGTGGATTGTTGTAATGATCGATTACCTTATCGCTATATGACATTCGCTTCTCCTCTGGAATCTTGTGCCGTCCCTACGGGACTCGTTCTGTTCCATCTGACCTACCCGGCACTTCCGTGCCGGGCTTTCACATTCCGCCGCTACGCGGCTTCCTCGGTACTCGATACCAGGTACTCGGTACCAGCTATTCTTGCTTCTAGTGCGCTTCTCCGGCCCACTTCACATCTTTCAGATTGATGCCTTCCTTCGCCATTTCGTAGAGCGGAGAAAGTTCGCGCAGGCGCTCGACGGTTTCGATCACGCGGTCGGCCACGTAATCGACTTCAGCTGCGGTGTTGAAGCGGCCAATGCCGAAGCGGATCGAACTGTGCGCCAGGTCGTCGCCCGTGCCCAGAGCCTTCAATACATAAGATGGCTCAAGCGTCGCGGAGGTGCAGGCCGAGCCGCTCGAAACCGCGATATCGTTGATGCCCATCAGCAGCGACTCGCCTTCGACGTAGGCAAAGCTGATGTTCAGGTTGCCGGGCAAGCGGTGCTCCATGGAGCCGTTGATGTAAGTTTCATCGAGACGGTTCATGATGCGATCGCGCAAGCGATCGCGTAAGCTGGCCAACTGAAGGGCCTCGCGAGACATTTCCTCGGAAGCGATGGCACATGCTTTGCCGAGGCCAACGATGCCGGGGACGTTGAGCGTGCCGGAACGCATGCCGCGCTCGTGGCCGCCGCCGTCGATGATGGCGGAAATCTGCACCCGCGGATTTTTGCGGCGGACATACAATGCGCCTACGCCTTTGGGACCGTACATTTTGTGTCCAGAGATCGACATCAAGTCGATGTTCTGCTTGTTGACATCGATAGGAATTTTGCCGATCGCTTGCGTGGCGTCGGTGTGGAAAATGATGCCGCGTTCATGGCAGAGCTTGCCGATTTCGGCGATGGGCTGCACTACGCCGATTTCGTTATTGGCGGCCATGATGCTCACCAGGATGGTTTTGTCGTCCATGGCGCGCTTCAGGTCCTCGAGATCGATCAGGCCATCTTTCTGCACGGGCATGTAGGTGACGCGATAGCCGTTCTTCTCCAGGCGCTTGCAGGTATCCAGCACGGCCTTGTGCTCGGTGACCGCGGTGATGATGTGGTTGCCCTTTTCGCGGTACATCTCGGCCACGCCTTTGATGGCGAGGTTGTCGCTCTCGGTGGCGCCGGAGGTGAAAATGATTTCTTTGGTGGTGGCGCCGATCAGCTTGGCGATGCGTTCGCGAGCCGTTTCCACGCCCTCTTCTCCCGCCCAGCCGAACGAGTGATTGCGGCTGGCAGCGTTGCCGAACTTTTCCATGAAATAGGGCAGCATCTCCTCCAGCACCCGCGGGTCCATGGGCGTGGTGGCATGGTTGTCCATATAGATGGGCAGTTTCACTCCCTGGGGAGTGGCGTGCTGCGTGACTGGAAGTTGTTGGGGAACTCTCACATCCGTGCTCATAATTGCTTCTCCTACCTTGTTGAATGGCGAATGTTCATTATCGCTTCCTAGATGATCGTTACTAATTCGGCCGGCTTCGCGGCGATACTCTCGGCCGCCTCCGGTTCTTCCCGCATGTGCGAAATCTTGATCCGCTTCAGCACGGCTTCGATGCTCTCATTCACTTTGCGCAACGGCTCGCGGATGTTGCAGCGGTCGCTCTGACCACACTCCCCGCGAACGGTGACGCACGACGTGATGAACAAGGGACCGTCGATGGCCTGAATCACTTCGAAGGCGGAAATCGTATGCGCTGCACGCGCCAGCCGGTAACCTCCGTTGGTACCGTGCTGCGATTGCAAAAGACCGGCCTTAGCCAGCCGCTGGAGAATCTTCGCTAAGGCTTCAGGCGGGATGCCGAAAGAATCCGCAACATCCTTCGCGCTGGCGCTCCGAGTTCCTTCGTGAGCGTGGTCGGCCAGGTGCTTCATGGCCATCAGCGCGTAATCCGCCTTTTTGGTTAGCTTGAGCATCTTGTATTCCGACTGCTGGATTCCGACTGCCGATACCGCCCTCGTAGCTGAACTCCGACCGGCAGGGTCGGAGTTAATTACGACCTTTTCTGTCGTAGTTCATTCTACGTCCAGAAGCCAGGATTACGCAAGCCCTTGCAGGTAGCTGTGAGAAATACCATTAAATGGTAACTATCGGTGATTGAATGGCTTAGCTCTTTCCGATGATTTTGGTCGGAAATCGAGCAAGTCAGTAGAGCCTTGGCCAGGCGACGCCCGCAGCAGGAAAGAAATTCACCGCAATCTGACGCTCGGCACTTGACAAGTAGCAAAGCAAGGCTAAAATACCGGGACATTCCCGCGAATCGGTCCCTCCGCATTCCATGAGGGCGACGCTTCCGGATTTATGACCTCAAAGCCGTTCTCTCATCCTCAAAACGCAGGCAAGCAACCTTGCAAGCACCCGCGCGTGCAAATCGTGAGCCGCGAGGAAGACGCGGAGTTCGTGGAATGCCTCGAGTGCCGCGAGATCTTCGAGTCCAGCGAGCTTAAGGACATGAGCATCGAGGAAAGCACGGAGAGCTCCGAAGGCGAAGCCCAGGAATCTTGAGGGCCCAAAGCTGCAGCCTAAGATCACCGAAGTAACCGCGTCTGCTCGATTCCATCTTGTTCCCCGCGAAAAGGCTCTGCTAGTCTGCAGGCGGGGGCGTGCATTCCGCACGTGCAATCTCATGTCTGCCGTAGCGCTGGTGGTCGACGATTCCATGCTGATCCGCTACACCGTCTGCCGCTTTCTCGAAGAGCGCGGCTTTGCGGTGGAGTCGGCCACGAACGGCGTGGAGGCGTTGCAGATTCTTGAGCGCGTGCATCCTGACCTGATCGTTACCGACATGCAGATGCCGAAGATGACCGGCAGCGAGTTGATCAGCGCCCTCAAGGGGAAACTCGAGACCGCGAAGATTCCCATCATCATTGTTGCGGGCCGCGCCAGTGGCTTCGATGAGACGGAGAAACGCGCCAACTTCGCCATCTACAAAGATATTGACATCGAAGGCCAGCTGGAGAAGGCGCTGGATGTCGTCTTCAGCAGAGCTATCCCAAAAGTCTAACGAAGGATTAACCCGGCTTCGGCGGAAAAATCCATCGCAGCAAAATCTTTTGCCAGAAATTTTGGATAGGCGGCGGCGGCAATCATGGCGGCGTTGTCGGTGGAGAGCGGCCGCGATGGAAAATACACGGGCAAACCTTCCTGGGCGCCTTCCCGCTCGAAGGTGCTGCGCAATTCGTTGTTCGCCGCGACTCCACCTGTAACGAAAAGCGTTGCCACATCATAGGAGCGGGCCGCAGCGAGAGTCTTGCCAACCAAGTCTTCGACGATCGCACGCTGAAACGAAGCGACCAAGTCGAGCGTCTGCTTATCGCAATTCGCCAGGTAGTCTTCCAGCTTCGGCTTTGAGATGTTCGCCAGAGCCTTACGGCGGATCTCGATGGAACGATACATGTCGTGAACCTCGACGTAACGCAGAACGGCAGTCTTGATGCCGCTGTAGGAGAAGTCAAAGCGCGGGCGATCGGTCTCGATTTCTTTGGGTCCGCGATGGTCCCGTCGATCGCGATGCTTGATTTGTGCTGGCAGGAACTTCACGGCACTCGGGTCGCCATGCGGGGCAAGGCGGTCGACGACGGGGCCTCCGGGATAGCCCAGGCCGAGCAGCTTGGCGACTTTATCGAAAGCCTCGCCGGCGGCGTCGTCGCGCGTGTGGCCGATGTTTTCGTAGGTCCAACCGTGGTTCTTCTGCGCGGCCAGATACAGGTGCGTGTGTCCTCCTGAGACCACTAGAGCGAGCACAGGAAATTGCAGCTCGTGATTACCCTTCTGCCGCTCTTCGAGCAGAACCGCATGGATGTGGCCTTCGAGATGGTTGACCGCGATCAGCGGCTTATCGAGCGCGAAGGCCAAAGCCTTGGCATAGCTGATTCCCACCAGCAGGGCACCGGCGAGGCCGGGACCCTGGGTGACGGCGATCGCATCGACCGAAGCGTACGTCTGTTCGGCCTCGGCCAGTGCTTGCTTAACAACGGGAACAATCGCCCGCAGGTGCTCGCGCGAGGCAAGCTCCGGCACAACTCCCCCATAAGGTTGATGCGTCGCGATCTGCGAAGCGACAACGTTAGAGATGAGCTGCTCTCCCGAGCGCACCACAGCAGCAGCGGTCTCGTCGCAGGAACTTTCGATGCCGAGGATATAGGCGTCGGGCATTAGATTCAGTTTCAAGGTTCTGCTTTCCAGTTGCAAGTGGTGCGTTATAGCGCGGCCTCTTGCCGATGCTGGAATTTACTTGACACATACAGGCCTAAATAGCAATATTCACACGTTTCAGTAACCTGTTTCTGTGGGTTTGGCTTTCTTCTGCTCCACCTGGGGTACCGGCCGGAGGTTTCAACTTTTCTCGCGGCATTGTCTCCGAGTTCGACTCAGTCCCGTAGAGAAGCCACAAGGAGGATGGATATGTCACGAAGCTCTCGCCGCCGCCCTCATTCAATTCTTAACTTTCTGCTTCTGACCTGCCTGTTCCTGACGGCTTTGCCAATCCATGCGGTCACGGGTTACATCCGACTAAACCAGATCGGGTATGAAGCTGGCCTCTCGATGCGAGCTTACCTGATGACGACCAGCGCGGTGAGCGGCGCAAGTTATGTGGTTAAGAATTCCGCCGGCTCGACCGTCGCCTCGGGCACGGCTGGGGCAACGCTGGGGGCGTGGGGGACTTATAGCATTTACCCGATCGACTTCAATCTTTCAACCGCCGATACTTATACGATTTTGGTGAGTGGCCCCGTTTCCGCGACCTCGCCCAGTTTTCGCGTGGACACTCCCGCGAATCTCTACGCTACTCCACTTGCGAACAACCTTTACTTCTACGAAAACGAGCGCGACGGACCGAACTTCATCCCAACTCCGCTCCGGACGGCTGCCGGGCACCTCAACGATGCCAGCGCGACGGTCTATAGCAGCCCGATGTTCAACGGTAATGACCTCATCCTTGGCAGCTTGAGCCCGACCGGCGCAACCATCAATGCCGAAGGAGGATGGTGGGACGCGGGCGACTATCTGAAATTCGTGCAGACGCACAGCTATGTAGTGGCGCTCATGCTGATCGGCGTGCGCGACTTTCCCAACCAGATGGGTAGCCTCTCGACCACGTCGAACTTCACGAATGAAGCGCAATTCGGCGTGAACTGGCTGCAGCAGATGTGGAACGACTCGACCGAAACACTTTACTACCAAGTCGGGATCGGCACCGATTTCAAGAGCTACGACTACCTGAGCGACCACGATATCTGGAGACTGCCGCAGGCCGACGACACGTACGGCGGATCGAGTCCGGTCTATCAATACATTCGTCACCGGCCGGTATTCGTGGCTGGAGCTGCAGGATCGACGATCAGCCCCAACCTGGCCGGGCGTCTCTCTGCCGACTTCGCGGAATGTTTCCAGGTGTTCGATGCGACGAATGCGGCGCTCGCCAATCAATGCATTCTGGAAGCGGAGCACATCTTCGACCTCGCGAATACCGCTCCCAGTGGGAATTTGCTGACAACCGCGCCCTACGATTTTTATTCGGAGATCGAATGGCGTGACGATCTGGAACTCGGCGCAACCGAGCTTTACTTCGCATTGCAACGCGGCAATCTACCGCCGGGTTTGCCGCACACGGACCCGATGTACTACCTGACGGCGGCGGCGAACTGGGCGCACGCCTACATCACGGGACCGAATAACCTGACCGACACGTTGAATCTTTACGACGTGAGCGGGCTGGCGCACTTCGAGCTTTACCGCGCGATTACGCTGGCGGGGAATCCGGCGGGATTGGCGGTGTCGAAGACGGAGCTGCTCAACGACATCAAGGACCAGATGACCACGTCGATCGCGCAGGCCGACGATCCATTTGGTTTCGGCTGGCCCTGGAGCAGCTACGACACAATTTCACATGGCGCCGGACTCTCGGTGATGGCGAAGGAATATTCCTACCTGACGAACAACGCGACCTACGCGACGGACTCGGAGCGCTGGCTGGGCAACATTTCTGGCGCGAACGCCTGGGGAGTGACTTTCACGGTGGGCGATGGTGACACATTTCCGGACTGCATGCAGCATCAGGTGGCGAATCTGGTGGGATCGTTGAACGGACAGCCACCCGTGCTAAGCGGGGCGGTGGTGGAAGGTCCGACGAACGCAGCATCTTCCGGCTTGGTGACGAATATGCTGACGTGTCCGCCGGGCGGCGGCGACACGTATAAGAAGTTCAACGGCAATGGCGCAGTCTACAAGGACAACGTGCAGTCGTATTCGACCGACGAACCGGCGATCGATCTGACAGCGGCGTCGTTTCTGATGTATGCGTGGCGGATGGCCGGGGCGCCGAGCGGGACGCCATAAGCGGACTTCTGAAGCCGTAACGGGCGCACAGAGCGGAATTCCGGGCGATGGCGAAGAAATAGTAGGTAGTGCATTTCACTGGTATTAAGCAGCATTTGTAGTATTAAATAAGGGTCCTGGAGGGCTTTGTGAAGGAAGCCATTTTGGACCCGGATAAGTCCCCTCCCGCCGAAGAACCAGCGGTGCGAGCGTCACAGGCCCAGGAAACCGGGAGGTGGAATTACCGTTCCACTGGTCTGCTCCTTTGCGTACTCGCGCTTGCCATGGTGGCGATCCTCCGCGGTATTCGCGTCGGCGAGTTCAGCTACAACGTGGATGAAACCCAGCACGCTGTCACCGGACTCTACTTTGCGGATCTGGTTCGAGACCATCCTTTTACGGATCCCGTTGGCTACACCTACCGCTACTACGCGCAGTACCCCGCATTGAGCGGAGTAATCCACTGGCCTCCGCTTTTTTATTGCTTTGAAGGCGCGTTTTTCCTGGTGCTGGGCCCCACCGTGGTTGCCGCGCGGCTGACCATCCTGTTCTTCACGCTGTTCGGGTTAGTCTTCTGGTTCCTGCTCGTACGAGAGCTTTTGAATGAGTGGGCGGCCGCATTTTCCGCCGCCATGCTCGCACTGCTGCCCTGTGTGCTTCTATTTGAAAAAACGGTGATGCTTGAGATTCCATCACTTTCATGGTGCATTGCTGCGAGTTTCTTTTGGATCTTGTATCTCCTCCGCGGTAAGAAATCCGATGTCTATTGGTTTGCGGTGCTTGCCGGTGCGGCGGCCCTAACTAAACAGAACGGGATTTATCTGATCCCGTTCTGTGTTCTGTCGGGCCTCCTGTGTGGTGGTTGGAGGTTGTTCCTCCGCAAAGAAGCGCTGCGTGCCGCAGCCATTTATTTGCTGCTGGTTTCGCCCTTCTATGCGCTCGCCTACGCCGTCCATTGGAAGACCATTGCGATGGATTTGACTGAAAGCGTCATCGGGGGCAGCAACCGCTGGGTCTTCTATTCTCAAGCCCTCCCCGGCCAATTGGGCTGGAGCCTTCTAGGGCTGGCTTTGCTCGGCATTCTGACTAGCCGGCAGTGGGCGCGGGCGAAGCTGCCTGCAATCATGTCGAGTTGGATTGTGGCTTGTTATGTGACCTTCACGCTCATCGGACACATGGAAGCTCGATACGTAATCTACTGGATCCCTCCGTTTCTATATTTTGCAAGCGGATTATTGTTTTGCTTCTTTCGCAAGCCGTGGCTCAGAGTAGCGGGGTTCGCCGCCGCAGTGGTTGTGCTGGGAGCAACACTGGCGTCGGCGCGGACCTTCCACCGTCCTTATGTGACCGGGTATGCCGCGGTTCCGAAGAGAATTTTGCAGGAGAGCAAGTCAGCCATCATCCTATTTGACGGGCCACTGCCCGGCAATTTCATCTTCTTCATGCGTGCAGACGACCCCGACCGCCGATTCCTCGTGCTGCGAAAGGCGCTCTACGCCTACCGCATCAAGAAAAGCGGCGGGGGCGTAGAGTTGGTTCATAGCCCACAGGAGATCGTAGATCTGATTCATGACGATGGCGTGCGATTCATTGTTGTCTCAGACCGTGTACCTCTCGACTTTGAGTCGCAGAAAATGTTGCGGGATGTTTTGAAGGGACCTTCGTACAAGGAGCTAGGCAGATTTCCAATTGGAGGGGACGAGGTGCTTCCCCTGAACAGCAGCCTGATCCTGTATGAAAACCTGAACTGGACTCCACCGGCCGCAAAGTACTTAACGATTAAAATGCTGACCACCGGCCATGACATTGTGGTTCCGTTTGATGCCTTCTCTTCGATCCAAACCAAATAGCAGCGGCCTCACACACAGAAGAGGATACCCTTACAGCCACCCCTTGGTGCGGGCGATGCGGGAGGCCTCGATGCGGTTGCTGGCGCCCATCTTACTGATGGCTTCCGAAAGGTAGTTGCGCACGGTGCCTTCGGAGAGGCCCAGTTCCGCGGCAATGTCGCCGCTCTGCATGCCTTCGCCCGCCAGGCGCAGAACCTGGCGTTCGCGATCGGTGAGCGGGTCCATTTCTGCCCAGGCTTCAGTAGCGAGATCGGGATGGATGACGCGCAATCCCTGCTGCACGCGGCGCACGGCTTCGGCGAGTTCCTCGGCGCGCATGTCTTTCAAAAGATATCCCAGGGCCCCGGCTTCCATGGCACGGCGCAAGTATCCCGCGCGCGCAAAAGTCGTGAGGATGATGACGCGGGTGCTGGTGCGGCGGCGTTTGAGCTCGGCGGCGGCGTCGAGTCCGGTCATCAGCGGCATCTCAATGTCTGTGATAAGCACGTCCGGCTTGTGCATGAGGACAGCTTCCAGCGCCTCTTTACCATTGCGCACCTGGGCCACGACCGAGATGTCGCCTTCAATCTCGAGCAGCGCGGCCAGCGCGCCCAGCACCATCCCCTGATCCTCGGCGAGGACGACGCGAATCGTCTTGCGGCCCTCCTTCGAAGCGGGATTCAATTGTCGCTGCCCTCGGTTTTCTGCATAACTTCTTTGAGTGGGAGGGTGATGGTGAGTCTGGTCCCCGCTTGAGAATCACGGGTAAGCGTACCGCCCAACATTTCGACGCGCTCGCGCATGCCGCGCAGTCCGTTGCCTTCGTGTTGAAAGCCGCCGCGGCCGTCATCTTCGATCTCGAGGTGGCAGGAACCGTTCTGCTGCTCCAGGCGCAAACTACAGTTGCGGGCCTGGGCATGGCGCACGACGTTGGTCACGGCTTCCTTGACGGCCATCGACAGGACGCTCTCCTGTAACGCGGGCAAACTGATCTTAGCCGCGTGCCACTCCGCTTTTACCCCTGCGGTCTCGAGCGTGGACTTGGCTTGCGCCAGTTCGGCCTCCAACCCTCGCGAGCGATAGCCGCGGATGGCGTCGCGAACTTCCGACAGCGCCTGACGGGAAATCTGCTCGACCTCGCGGATCTCGTTGCCGGCGCGCTGCGGATCGCGCTCCATCAACTTTCCGGCGAGTTCAGATTTCAGAATGATCACCGAGAGTGTATGCCCGAGGACGTCGTGCAGATCGCGCGCGATGCGTTCGCGCTCGGCCACCTTGGCGAGGTGTTCGATTTCCTCGTTGGCCCTCCGCAACTTGGCCATACCACGGTTACGCTGCGCGAAGTAGATGTTGCTGCCCCCGACTGCCGAAGCCAGCCCGCCTCCGTAAAAGAAGAACCAGCCCGGCAAGTGGAAGGCCCACGTTTCGAGCCCAGCAAGCGCCACAATCACCGCTATCAGCCCGAGCGCGGCCCGCTCCGTTTGCACGGCGAAAGGAACGAAGGCTGCCGCAAAGACAAAAAAGGTAGACGCTCCCGAATTGATGGGGGCGAACACAAGCCCCAGGACTACCATTCCGGCGATGTGCAGTAACGAGCGCGGATTCTTCAGCCAGAACAGACCGAAGTAGAGAAGCAGAAAAATGACTGAGGCGACGCCGGTGAGGGACCATTCCTTCCAGCCGGCGTGGTCGAAGATGGGTTGAAGAAAAAAGAAGCACAAGTAAGCGAGCCAGATGAAAGGAGCCCAGCCGGTGCCTTTGTCGCGGGGCGAAAGGCTAACCTTCTCCCCCCAGGACACAGGCTCTTCAGCGCAAACCGGCGGGCGTTCACCCACACCGTTGTCGTCAGGGGACATGCCATTACTCTTCAATCTTTGTCCCTATCCTTTCCACGCCCTATCTTCGCACCCTTCCATTGTCCACCCGCGCGTCAATGGTGGCGCGGCGAGCGTGCCAACGGGTACTCGCAGCCAGCCACACGATGATTGCCGCCGGAACCAGGAACCCCACCCAGCGTGCTCCACCATACAGCGCGAGCACTCCCAGGATCATCAAAATCAGGGTCGATCCGTATCCTTTTCTGGCGTCCGCACTCATGATGTCCTCGCTTTCCTTTCAGCGGCGTGAGCTGGCCCTAGCCGTAAAGCTTTCCCTGGTCGCGCTGAAAGCCGATACGGGCTACGCCCAGGCAAATCAGGGTGAAGGCGAATAGCACTTCCCAGTGTGTCGCCGCTGACTCGTGGCGTCCTGCACCCACAATCCCGAGCGCCAACTGCGACAGATGATAGGGTGGCAGTGCCAGTGCGATCTGTCGTACCAGCTTGGGCAGAAACATGTACGGCACCCACAACCCGCTGCAAAACGAGAGTGGCAAATAAATCAGGTTGATCGCCGCGGGCGCCGAGTTTGGCCCAGCAAAGTAGCCGATCGCCAATCCCATGGCGGCGAAGGGGAGTGATCCCGCCACCAGCGTTCCGAGCAGCCTTGCCATTTCTCCGAGCGGCATCCGCACTCCCCCGAAGCTGATGCCCAGCACCAGCAGCAGCGAAACCACAATCGCGCTGAAGATCATGCTCAACACAACCTTGGCGGTGAAGTAGGCAAACGGCGGCATAGGACTCGCGCGCTTCACCTGCAGCCATCCCAGTCCGCGGTCGGCGGCAAGCCCAGATGCGGTCCCGAACAGCGACGCTCCCATCACTCCGAACGTGCCATAGGTTGCGATCAGGTAAGTGGGAACACCGGTGCCGCCAATCACTTCCTTGGCATTCAGCACCAACCCGAACAACACATAGAACATCAAGGGGAAGCTGATCACCGACGCCGTATAAACCCGCAAGCGAAGGTTCTTAAGAAATTCGTACTTCGCTTCTTTCAGGAAGATGGTGGCATTGTGGCTGGTTGAACGCTCGATCTCCGTATTGGTCAGTGCCGCTGCAGCAGTACTCATCGTGGGTTTCCTCGTTTTCTCCGCCCGTTCGCGTCTAAAGGATGATGATCAGTTCTGACGATTGGCGTTTTCGCCGTTGTCCTGCGTGAGAGCCAGAAATGCGTCTTCCAGACCCGCGCTGGTGATTTCCAGACCGGACAGTGAAGCGTCGCGCGCCAGCAATGCGCGCACGACCGACTCGGCTTCGCTGGTACGGATCTCCACTGCCTCCCGGTCTTGCTTCGCGTCGGTAACGCCCGGAATTTGCAGCAGGCTCGCCAGGCCGAGCGTGGTGACGCAGCGGATGCGCTTGCCGCTGGTCTGCGCCTTGATCTCCGCCGGGGTGCCTTCCGCGATGATCGCGCCCTGGTTGATTACGGCGATTCGGTCGGCGAGGGCGTCGGCTTCTTGCAGATAGTGCGTGGTTAGCAGGACGGTCTTTCCCCGCTCGACCAGGCGGCGAATCTCTTCCCAGAGCGCACGCCGGGCTTCCACATCGAGCCCCACGGTAGGCTCGTCGAGAAACAGCAGGTCAGGATCGCCGCAGATGGCCAGCGCGAACAGGGTTCGCTGTCTCTGCCCGCCGGAAAGGTCGCCGAACTTGCGGTCCCGCAATTTCTCCAGGCCCGCCGCAGCCAGCACTTCCTCGAGGGGTAACGGCCGCGGGTAATAGCTCGAAAAGAGGTCAATGTGCTCGCGCACCCGCAACGTTTCCGGCACGCGCCCTACCTGCAGCATGGCGCCTGCACGCATTCGATTGTGTGGATTGGTGGGATCTCCGCCGAACACTCGGGCCTTGCCGGAACTGGGCTGCAACAGCCCTAGTAGCAATTTCACCGCTGTAGTCTTTCCTGCCCCGTTCGGTCCCAGCAGCGCCACTACTTGCCCCGCACCCACCGTGAAATTCACATTACGCAGGGCGCGAACTTCTCCGTAGTTCTTGCTAATGCCTTCCAGACTTGCCACCACAGAACCGTAACTTGCGCGCTGCAGGCTTGGCGTTTCTTCCAGAGTTGCGATCATCTTGGTTTTCTCCGCCTTGGTTTGGCTTGCCGGGCAAATCATCGATCTGTCCCGGTGACTGCATCATGGTGGAGTGGCGGATCGCGCGCCAGTGCCGTTCATCATCCCGGCGGCGTGACAAATGTCATCATGGGGAAGGCAGGAATTGGATGGCAAAGGGCGCGGATTCCCGCAAGGGAACCAATCGCCTCAAAGCAGTTTTCTGCGATTTTTGCCCTTTTCTGTTACGAAATCCGAACAAAGAGCCGATATTGGCTCGGCTGCAGACCTGTAGGGAGCCGATCTCCCTGCCGGGCAGCATCAGTGATTCCCTAGGCAGGACGCGGCGGAAAGCTTGTTCGCAAATCGTAACAAACTCCCACCCACTCAAAATTTCGTGCAAACCTGTGACACGAAACCGCGCTCCCTGTTATGATGTCCGCCACATTATGATGTCCTCAACTTCATCGGAGGCTTGCCATGCTCCCAGCCGGTAAGAGTCTTCGCACCCTGCGCGAGAAACTCGGCTTGACCATGCGCGACATCGAGACTTCCAGTGCGCGCATGGCTGAGAAGTATCGCAACGAGGAGTTCTCGATCCCTCCCAGCCGTTTGTCGGACATTGAGACCAAGGGTGTTTTACCCAGCATTTTCCGCCTCTATACACTTGCCGTGATCTACCGTCGCGACTTGCGGGAACTGCTGGCTTGGTACGGCGTGGACATGAACAACATGGCAGCGGATCTCGGTATGATCGCCCCCCCGCGCTCGCATATCTCCGAAACTCTCTCCGGGCTGTCCTCGGTAGAAATGCCCATCCGCATGGATCCTGGCTTCGATGAACAACGCACCAGCAATCTCGGCCGCATGGTGGAGCAGTGGGGCTTGGTGCCTTTGTCCTACCTAGCCCAATTCGCCCACAGCGATTTTACCTATGGCTACATCGGCCACCAGGATTTCACCATGTATCCGATTCTTCCGCCGGGAAGCTTCATCCAGGTGGATGAAGAGAAGAACAAAGTTGTGGAGGGATCTTGGCGGTCGGAGTACGAACGTCCCATCTACTTCGTGGAAACCCGCGACGGATACACTTGCTGCTGGTGCAGCATGCGTCGCGATGACATCATCCTGCAGCCCCACCCGTTGTCGCCGGTTCAGATCCGGGTTCTGCGCCATCCCCAGGAAGCCGAGATTATTGGGCAGGTTGTGGGAGTCGCTATGAAGCTGACGGAGTGGCACCCTTTCGGTTCTTCTCCAGGCTCGAAAGCGCAACCAGCACTGAACTAAGGTGGCTTGCGGAAACGGCGTCCTGCGGTGAGGGCAGCAGTTCGTTAAGTTCTTCGCGCATGCCTTCGACGTAGGTTCCCGCAGTTTTCTCGCTGCCCTGGCTCGATTCCCGTAAGTCCTCGACTAAGTCTGCTATCGGAGTCCGCAGCACCGTGGAGAGTACTTCGCTGTGAACCGCCTTCAAGGCGCGGTCCGACGACTCTTCCCCGTGCACCAATTGCATGCCCCAGTGTCCGTACCCGCCCTCACGGCGGCGCAGGGAACCGAGATAAGCCAGTTTCGCCAGCAGTCCGGAAACGGCAGCCAGCGTGGTATCTCGCAGATCCTGTACGGCGGATTTTAGCGTCATTTGTTGTTACGAATTCCGAACAGGCTGAGGGCCTGAAGTGATCTTTTCAGCTAGTCAGGCCTCATGAAAGTATCACGGTTCGCTTTTCCAAAACAAGGAGAAAACAACCGTGAAACACGTGCTACTCGTCGTTGCAGCAGCCCTGATGTTCCTCCACACTTTGGTAATCCCCACTGTTGCCCATGCTGACGGCGTAGGCGGCACAAGTTGCGGTGGCGGCAGTAGCCTGTGCAAGCCCTAGCGCGGCACGGCCTTACGAAAAACGAACAAAAGTGATCACGGGTTTGGCGCCTGGGGCATGTCGCGTATAGTATGCGGCTACGAGCCATGCTGCAGGCGCACTCATTTCTCTGGCACTATCTGTGGCTTGCGCCTCATCTTTTGCAGGTCGTGCTGGCCGCAATGGTTTGGCGTCGTGGACTCCACAAACTCTTCCCGATCTTTTTTGCCTATCTCGTCTTCGAGGCTATCGAAGAATTCACACTCTATGGGTTGGATGTAATTCCCTCGGTGAGCCCAGAGATGTTCTGGCGTGCCTTCTGCGTCGGCTTGATAATTGAGGGATTCATCAAGCTCGGGGTAATTGGGGAATTGTTCTTCCATCTCCTCCAACCTTGGCCTGTGATCGCTAAGGTAGGCAGCCGGCTGATTACCGGCACCGGTACCGCGCTGGTGTTGCTCGCCACCCTAGCTGCGGCGCTCGTCGTTCCCGACAATACTCATTGGTTTATTTCCGGATCGCACATTCTGCAGCAAACGTTCTACATCGTCGAGTGCGGATTATTGGTCTTCTTGCTTTCCTTTGCTGCTTATTTCAAGCTAGCCTGGGATAATTGCGCCTTCGGGATTGCACTGGGTATCGGCATTCTGTCTTGCGAGCATCTGGCCTCTTGGGCAGTAATGGCGAACGGCGGGTTATTGGATCGACGCCAGCTTCTCGACTTCCTAAACATGGCCACCTACCATCTCTGCGTCCTGATTTGGTTCTATTACCTCCTCATACCCCAGAAGAGTGCCACCAAGTTTGCGGTTCTGCTGCCCGAGAATAATCTCGACATCTGGAACCGGGAACTGGAGCGTCTACTACAACAATGAATCTAGCCATCATCCTCGTCATCGCCGCCGTAGTTGCACTGGGCATCATTTTGCGCCTGGCCGTAACCCAAAGACTGCAGGGCAAGAGCAGCGCCAGCCTGGCGGGAACGATCCGTCCGATCGACCTCGCAGCCTTCCGCAATTTGATTAGCCCTTCCGAGGACGACTACCTGCGGCGCCGTTTGCCGCCGGCGCAGTTCCGCGCAGTCCGCCGTGAGCGTTTGCGCGCCATGGCCGCCTACGTCCACGTAGCGGGGAGAAACGCCGCCGTCTTGGTGCGTGTGGGCGAAGCGGCTATGGCCAATGGCGATCCGCGAATTGCCGAAGCCGCCCATCAACTGGTGAACGACGCACTGCTGCTCCGCCGCAATACCACCGTGGCGCTGGCGCGCATCTACCTGGCATTGGCCTGGCCCAACTCCGGGTTCGCCGCCGTGCGGGTGGTCGACCGTTACCAGGATGTGAGCAGCACCGCTATGCTCCTGGGGCGACTGCAGAATCCCGCCGTCCCGGTTCGCCTGTCTTCTCTTTCCTAGATATGTGACGTATGTCACAGACGCTGCCGCGGTGTTTGTGCCACACTCCCTGCCGGCGTCGCCGTGCCTAAGCTAAACTTGCGACGGGTTAACTTGAACACCACCCCTGCTCATTCCTGCCTTGTTTTCTCTACCCTTTCTGGTGTAAAAACCAGCGGGACCTAATCGCCCAGGAATCTCGTGCGCATTTCCGCCATCCGCCGTTGGAGTTGTTTCTGCCGCCACCTCGAAGTGTCGAAGTCAGGGGAAACTCTATGAACCGCATGATCACGATCCACAGCCTGAAAGCATTTGGCGTCTCCACGCTCGTCCGGTTAGCGTTCGGTCTGTTGCTTTCCTCCATCGCCTTTAGCCAGGGCGGCGTTGCCACTGGCGATCTGCACGTCACCGTGAAGGATCCCAAGGGCAGTTTTGTAACGAATGCCACGGTGAAGGTAAGCGATGTTGCCAAAGGCCTCGAACGCATCGCCACCGGCGACGGACAGGGCGGCTACAGCGTACGGCTGTTGCCCCCGGGAAGTTATACCGTCACGGTGGAATCGGCGGGCTTCGGCAAAGCCGAGGCTAAAGATGTGAGCATCACCGTCGGCGGGCTGGTGGACCTTCCCGTCGCCCTCGCGCTGGCTACCGGTAAGGAAGTGGTAGAGGTCAGCTCCGAGGCGGAATTGGTGGAGACCTCGCGCACTTCGACCACGGACACGATCGGACAGCGCCGCATCGACAATCTGCCCATTAATGGCCGCAACTACATTAACTTCACGCTGACCGATTCGCAGGTAGTGCGCGACAACGCACCCAACACCGGCGCTGCGCCCACTTCTGGCCTGAACATGGGCGGCCAGCGCGGCCGCTCCAACCTGGTGAATGTGGATGGCGCCGACGCCACCGACAACTCCACCAACGGTGTGCGCTCCACCGTCTCGCAGGAAGCGGTGCAGGAATTCCAGATCATCACCAACAACTACGCAGCAGAATATGGCCGCGCCGCCGGCGGCGTGGTGAACATCATCACGCGCTCGGGATCGAACGCTTTTCACGGCGACGTATTCGGCTACCTGCGTAACCGGAATTTTCAGGCGGTAAACCCCTTCAGCACCGTTCCCGATCCAGCCTACACCCGCGTACAGGCGGGCGCCGCTTTCGGCGGCGCGATCAAAAAGGATAGAACGTTCTACTATTTTTCCTACGAAATTACGCGGCGGCATGAGACCGGATTTTCTTCCATCGGGCAGGACTGCGTGGGCGGCCAGACCTGCTTCGGCCTGCTCAACAACGTGGATCTTTCCAACGCTTTCGGTCTTCCCCCCGGAACCATTCAGCAAGGCGTAAATGCGACCAGCGACCAGCAAACCTTCTTTTCGAGCACTCTGCCCGCCGCGGAGGCCGCGCTTGCCGGCATCAGCCCGGCGCTGGCCGCAGGTTACGGGCAGGAAGCAGCGGTCTACGCGACGTTTGTGGGCGGTTCGTCGGGAACCGCGTTGAACGGCTCGTACCCGCAGATTTTCGGCGCCCTCGCAGGCACGGCCATTCCCATCCCCCCCAATGGCACCAGTCCACTCACCCAGTTTCCGACTTCGTGTAACCTTTCTCCCAATCTTCTGTGCAACTCTTTGCCGGCGAACTTCCTCAGTTTGAATTCGCAAACGGGAAACTTCCCCGTCTTTGAAGGCACCAGCTTGTACTCCCTGCGCATCGACCACAACATCAACAACAATAACCGGTTGACGCTCCACATGAGCGTAAGCCCTAGCACCATCACCGGCATCGAGGTCAACGGAGAGAACCAGGTCTTTGGGCAGAACGCGTACTCCCGCACGTCGGAGCAAACGAATCGTGACCTGTCAGGCGTGTTGCAGGAGACTTGGACCCTCGGCAGCAACAAGGTGAATGAATTACGCTTCCAGTTTGCGCGCCGGGGCAACAACTATTCCTACAACACGGCAACTCCCGCGGGTGCGGATGTAGCGGAAAATATTCCTGGCGTCGGCTACTTCGGACGCGAGCCTTATTCCTACGTGCAGCGCGTGGAGAAACGTTACCAGTTTACCGACAACTTCTCCTGGACCATTGGACGCCACGACACCAAGTTTGGTGGAGACTTCAACTATATCCCGCTCGACGCCACTTTCACGGTGAACTACGGCGGACTCTACGACTTCGGTACCACTGCCTCCTCCACCTTTTTCAGCAACATTTGCACGGCTAACTCACTTCCCGCCACACTTTGCCCCACCTTTCCCGACTTTAGCCCCGTGCAGTCCTACGGACTCGGCTGGCCCAACGAACTGGTCCAGGGTTATGGAGGTGCTCATGACACTTTCTCGAACAAGCCATTGGGACTGTTCTGGCAGGATTCATGGCGCGCCTCCCCGACCGTGACTCTGAACTACGGCCTTCGGTATGACGTGGAGTTTCCGCCTCATCTGAGCCCGCTCAATTCATTTGCCCAGGCCGCCTACAACCAACTCGGCTTGCAGAAAGGCATCAATACCGATACCAACAACTTTCAGCCACGCTTGGGCGTGGCATGGGATCCGAAGGGCGACGGCAAGACCGTATTGCGCGCTTCATACGGCATCTTCTACGACCACCCGCTGCTTGCGCTCTACTTTCTAGGCGATGCCTCCGACGGCTCCCAGAGCGGGCAGTTATTGCTTGGTCAGGGAGCTCCGTGTTCGGCAGTGCCCGGCACCGCGGGCCCCGGCAGTCTGAACGCCATCAACACCTTTCAGGGTACCCTCAACACCCCCACATGCTTGCCCACGGTTCCCGGATACATAGCGGGCCAGCAGCGGTTTAACACCGTGCCCTTTACTCCAGCACAAGCCAGCAATCCGCAGTACCCCGGGCTGTTTGTCGATCAGAACTATTTGCAGCCCTCCACCTTCTTTCCGTTGGCGTTCCAGCCTTTTGGCTACCCTCAGGCGAAAAACTTTGTCTACGCCTACGCGCAGCAGGCGAACTTCAGCATCGAACGCGACCTCGGCGGCGGCTTCGATCTGAATCTTGCGTACAACTTCAACGGCGGCCGCCACCTGAACCGGCCGATTAACGCCAACACGACCCGGGGCGACCTGGTGATGAACAACTACAATGCGGCGCTTACCGATCCCACATCGTTTGCGACACAAGGCGGGCCGCTGGGTGTCGGCGCGGGCTCTGCGCCTTGCGGCGTGAATCCGACCGGGCAGCCCTGGGTCTCCGCTGCACTCACCAACTTCTTCCGGCCCTCGGCGGTCAACCCCGCCCTGGCATTGGCGTATTTGTCGAACCCGCTGTCTGCTCCCTGCGTTACCACGATTCTGCCTCTCGTGTTGGCGGCAGACGGACTCACCAACACCTGCAATTACACCACGCTCGCCGGATGCGTCCCTTTCAGCGACATGGATGCCAACTACTCCAACGGCAGTTCGGTGTATCACGCCTTCAGCGCCAACCTGCGCAAGCGCTTCAATAAACACTACGAATTCCTCGCGTCCTACACCTGGTCGCATGCCATCGACGACTCCACCGATCTGCAGGCGCCGCTCGCTCCGCAGGACAGCTACATCCCTGCGGCCGAACGCTCCAATTCCCTGTTCGATCAGCGCCACCGCTTCGTGTTCAGTGGCCTCTACCAGACGGGCAAGCTGGGCGGGAATGGCTTCGCCAGCAAGTTCTTCAGCGACTGGACCTTTGCCCCGATCATCGAGTTCTCGTCCGGCCGGCCTTTCAACATTCTTACCGGAAACCCAGACAATTTTCAGTTTTCCCCCGATACGGGCCGTCCCAATACCACGGTCAACGCCGCCTGTACGGCGCTGGGATATCCCGTCTATAACTCAAAATATTCGCCGACGGGAGTCTTCCAGGAACCTTGTCCGGCAGACTACAACGGCACCCTCCAATCTCTGGACGGCAACTTGGGCCGCAATGCCGGAACACAACCCTGGACGGTATTCAACGATATGCGCGTCGCCAAGCGCATCTATTTCGGTGAGCGCTACAACATGGAACTGATCGCCGATACGTTCAATATTGCGAACCGGTTCAACGTGGCCGCCGTCAACCAACTCGTCACCAATGCCGGGCAGGCCACCGCCGCATACGATCCGCGCCAGTTCCAGTTTGCGCTCAAATTTTACTGGTAAGTTTCTGAGCTTGAGCCATTATCGTCTGGATTCCGTGATCTCACGGAGTCCAGACCTGTGGCCTGGAACCTCAAAGCTCCTCATCGCGTAGACTCACAGCATGTCCGACCAAGGCATCGTCCTTCCGCCGGAGACAAGCACTCCGCCACCCGCCCCGAACACCGTCTTTCGTGGGCCAAACGGCATTCGCGCCGGCTGGCGCCTGCTGATCTTTCTGGCGATCGTGGCCGGATTTTCCGTTCTCCTTGGCTTCGTGGTACGAATCCTGCGTATTGGTCAGCTTCAGACCGGCATCTCCTCGATTACGCCTTCGGGTCTGAGCGTTCTTGAAGGTAGTATCTTCGTCCTCACGGCTGTCCCCGCCTTGATCATGGCCAGGATCGAGCGCCGCAAGTTCGGCAACTACGGCCTTCCAGCCAGATTCGCGTTCCGCAAGGACTTCTGGATCGGCACGCTGGTCGGCTTTCTCGCCATCAGCGCCAGCTTACTTGGAATTTTCGTGCTGCATGGATTTCGTCTGGCCGGCCTGGCGATTCACGGCAAGACGATCGTCACCTCCACCGCGGCGTGGAGCGCGGCCTTTGTGGTGGTAGGCTTAGCCGAAGAATTCGCATTCCGCGGGTATCTTCAGTTCACCTTGGCAACTGGCATTGGCTTCTGGCCATCCGCAATTCTGCTGTCGCTGTTGTTCGGTCTCGCCCACGCGGGCAACCCCGGCGAGAGCAAGTTCGGGCTGCTATCGGTGGTTTGCTTCGGCCTGCTGTTCTGCCTTTTCCTGCTCCGCACCGGCAACCTGTGGTGGGCCGTCGGATTCCACGCGGGATGGGATTGGGGACAAACCTTCTTCTACGGAGTAGCCGATAGCGGCCTCACTCCTTATCGCAACCTGTTCAACTCCAGCTTCAGCGGGCCGCGCTGGCTCACCGGCGGCAGCGTCGGTCCCGAAGCCAGCATCTTCACGCCGCTCACGCTGCTGCTGGTTGCCATCATTTTCAGCCGTGTGTATCGAGGGAATCGGTATTTGACAATTGAGTAATTGGGTAATTTTGTAATTGAGTAATTTGAAATCAGAAGCAGGCTGGGGTTTCTTAAATTACCCGATTACGAAATTACCAAATTACTAAATTCCTTCCTGTTACACTTTCCCTTCACCCATCCTTGGCGCTTGCCCGGAGTTCACTCCTTCATGTCCCAACCCTATACGCCCACATCGCGGACCCGTGTGGTCCGCGAAGCCGAGCGCGCTGTCTATGATCGCGAAGCTGCCTATCGCATTCTTGACGAAGGTTTTCTCTGTCACGTTGGCTTCGTCGCCGAGGGCCAGCCGTTCGTGATTCCCACTTCTTACGGACGCAAAGACGCGAGCCTCTACATTCACGGCTCTGCCGCCAGCCGCATGCTTCGCCAGATGAAGGACGGCGTCCCGGTCTGCGTCACGGTCACGCTGCTCGACGGACTTGTGTTCGCCCGCTCCATCTTCAATCACTCCATGAATTACCGCTCGGTGGTGATCCTGGGAAAAGCCACTCTGGTGGATGATCCGAAAGAAAAGCTAGAAGCTTTGCGCCTGCTTTCCGAGCACATCCTGCCCGGCCGCTGGGCCGACTCCCGCCAGCCCAACGAACGCGAACTCAAGGCGACGTCCGTGCTGCGCCTGCCCATCGAAGAATTCTCGGCCAAGGTGCGTCAAGGGCCTGTCGTCGACGATGAGGAAGACTATTCGTTCCCCACCTGGGCGGGAGTTGTGCCGCTGGAAGTTAAAGCAGGGGCGCCGATTGACGACACGAGACTTGACGCGAAAATCGGTGTGCCAGCGTATGTGCGGCAGTATTCGCGCAAGCGATAAAGGCTCCTCTTGCATCCTTTGGTAAAGATTGATATCTTTACAATAAGGAACGATGGTAAAGATGGGGCACTTTAGCACAATCAGTAGCAAAGGACAGCTCACGGTCCCGCAAGAGATTCGTAAACGCCTCGGCTTGGAACCGGGTGACCGCGTTGAGTTTGTCGTGGAGGAAAGCCGAACCGTCATCCGGCCAGCCCGTGCGGAAGCAAATCCCTTCGAAAAACAAATCGGGATTGCTGGTCCGTTCCCAGGCGGCGAAGAGGGAATAAAGGCGTGGATTGACGACATGCGCAGCGACAGGGACGATGACGAGTGAGAACGGCGCTTGACACAAACATTGTCTCTCCAATTTGGTTGGGAGTACCGGCCGCTGGCGAAATTGCCGCTGTGCTGGTTAAGCTCCGGGGTGAGGGCGCACTTGTAATAAGCGCTCCCGTCTTCGTCGAACTATCCGCGGTTCCTGGCCTCACGGCGCAGATGGTTCGCAAAGCGCTTGCAGAATTGTCCATCTCGATTGATTTCGATATGGGGGAAGAAGTCTGGCAACTGGCGGCGACCACTTTCTCGGATTATGCCATCCGCCGCCGTTCCGGCGGAGGTTTGGCCAAGCGCTTTCCAGCTGACTTCATCATCGCGGCGCATGCCCAGCTTAAGGCCGACCGACTAATGACACGCGATGCAAGGCGCTATAGCCTGGATTTTCCAAACCTGCGACTCCTCTGACGCCGCTACGGAATCAGCAATAGCTTTCCCGTAGTCTTCCGCCCTTCCAAATCGCGATGCGCCTGCTGCGCTTCCGCGAGTTCGTAAGTGTGCTCGATGCGCAGCTTGAGTTTTCCCGCCGCGATCATGCCAAACACCGCGCCCGACCGCGCCTCCAGTTCTTCCCGCGTCGAGATGTAATTTCCCAGAGAGGGCCTGGTCAGAAATAGCGACCCCTTCTGCGTCAGAATGATTGGATCAAACGGAGGCACTGCGCCGCTCGACCCTCCGAACAGCACCATCATTCCGCGCGGCCGCAGGATGTTCAGTCCCTTCTCGAAGGTGGTCTTGCCCACCGAGTCATAGACCACATCCACACCTTTGCCGCCGGTGATCCGCTTGGTTTCCGCCTCAAAGTCGGCGTGCGTGTAGAGGATCACCTCATCCGCTCCCGCCCCGCGCGCCAGCTTCGCCTTCTCCTCGGTAGAAACCGTGGCAATCACGCGCGCGCCGATGTTCTGCGCCATCTGCACCAGCAGCAGTCCCACTCCGCCGGCTGCGGCATGAACCAACGCCGTCTCGCCGCGCTTCAGCGGATACGTATCGTGGGACAAGTAATGTGCCGTCATGCCCTGCAACATCGCCGCGGCGGCCTGCTGATCGCTCACCCCTTGCGGAATCGGCACCAGCCGGTCTGCCGGCACTGCGGCATACTCCGCATAGGCGCCCTGCAAACCGGTCCAGGCTACGCGATCTCCTACCTTGACTGACTTTACTTCCGCGCCTACGGCCGTCACCACGCCTGCGCCCTCTTGCCCGAGAACAAACGGCAGCGGCGATTTGTACCGTCCCTCGCGAAAGTAGACATCGATAAAGTTCACGCCCGAAGCAGCCAGCTTCACCACCGCCTCATTTGCCTTCGGCTGCGGTACCGGCAACTCCACCACTTCCATCGCTTCCGGTCCGCCCACTTGCCTGACTTGAATGGCTTTCATGCTTTTCTTGGATTCTCCTCTCTGAACAAAAGATTCCGGACTGGCAATTCTGGGTCCTCAGTTCCGAGCAGAGTCCTCCACTGTTTCTGAGAACGGGAAACTGGGAACTGCGGACTCTTCTGTTACACTGTCCCGTCCGCGCCAGGAGCACTTGTCATGGCTGAAAAGAAGCCCCAGACCTTCGCCAACCACACCCGCTTTGATCCTTGGTTTCACTTCTTTCTGCTGCCTGTCTTCGGGCTGCTTTTGATCCTGTCCATTATTCACTTCATAGCTCACATCACGGAAGGGGGACTCAGGGATCAGTTCCACGCCGTTTTGCTGATCGTGTTAGCGTTGGCCTTCCTGGTCGCCGTCTTCAAGATTCGCCTTTACTCACTCAAAGTGCAAGACCGCGTGATTCGCCTGGAAGAACGTCTGCGGCTGGCTTCCCTTTTGCCCGAGCCTTTGCGCTCTCGTATTCCGGAACTGACCGAGGGACAACTTGTGGCGTTGCGCTTTGCCTCGGATGCGGAACTGCCCAAACTGGCCGAGCGGGCGCTTTCTGAAAAGTTGTCCCCGGCGGATATCAAGAAAGCGATCCAGACCTGGCGGCCAGACTACTGGCGCGTCTGACTGAGCCGTCGGACAGGAACCAGGGCGAGCGATGAGGGGTGTGCTTGGCGCTCGTGCCACGCCCCTCGCCTTGGTCACGAACTGTGCGGGCTGATTTCGCGTTTTCGAAGGCAAAACCCCGGCGCAAACCTTTTGCCTTGCCTCTGTCGTCTGAGAAGTCAGCCCGTAGGTAACCGTTGGGTGCGATGCCGAAGGTAACCGCTACGATTCCCTTTCGGCGTTGACCCCAGGCAGACCGGGAGGTACGATTTTGATAGAATCCAGCAGGCTTTAAGATCCGGGAGCAATCCGTATCTCATAGAGAAATATGCGAGTTGCAAAACTCCAAGTGCGGATCGCGATGCTGGCCATCCTGGCCTTGGCTGGCTCTTCGTGCCAGACTGCCCAAAAGCCGGCCTCCTTGCTGCCAGCGAGAACCGCCCCAGCTTTGACCACGGCTAGTGCTCCAGTTCCAGCGCCGCACCAAAGCCTGCCGGCTACGGCCCAGGCAGCCAGTTCAAGCCCGCAGGTCCAAGCTCAAGCCCCGGCAGAGGCGAAGCCGGAATCTCCATCCTCGGCGCCTGCTTCCGACCCGGTGGGTGATCTAATCACCAAGGTGGAAACAGACTTTCAGGCAGGATTGGACGCCTACCAGGCTGGCCAGACCGACGCCGCCAAGCAGGATTTCGACCGCGCCTTTAACGCCTTACTGGAAAGCAACCTCGACATCCGCTCCGACAACCGTCTCGAAAAAGAGTTCGACCGTATCGTGGAGGGCGTCAATCATCTAGATCTGGGCAACTTAGCTTCCGACTCCGAAGCGCAGAAGTCCGAGCCCGCCCCCATCGACGAAACCAACGGCATCACGCCGGCCGCCGACCCCAACGTGAAGGCCAAGGCGCAAGCCGAGATCAAGTCAACCCACTCCGACTTGCCGCTCATGATGACCGATCAGGTCGCAGGATATATCAGCTACTTCTCCAGTCGGGGACGCGGCAGCTTCGAGCACGCCTTCGCCCGCTCCGGCCGCTATCACGACATGATGGTTTCGATCCTGAAGGAGGAGGGTGTTCCCCAGGATCTCATCTACCTGGCCCAGGCCGAATCCGGGTTCCAGCCGCTGGCCGTCTCTCGCGCCGGAGCTCGCGGCATTTGGCAATTCATGGGCAGCCGCGGTCGGGGTTACGGCCTGCAGCGCAGCTTGTGGGTGGACGATCGCCAGGATCCCGAGAAATCTACTCGCGCCGCCGCCCGGCACTTGAAAGACCTCTATAAGCAGTTCGGCGACTGGTATCTTGCCATGGCCGCCTATAACTCCGGCCCCGGAACGGTGCAGGCCGCGGTCCGGCGCACTGGCTACGCCGACTTCTGGGAACTTTACCGCCGCAACGTGCTCCCCAAGGAAACTCGCAACTACGTTCCCATCATCCTGGCCGTAACCATCATGACCAAGAACCTGTCGCAATACGGGTTTGATGACGTCTCGATGGACGAACCGACCGCCTTTGATACCGTCACCGTCAATTACCCCGTGGATTTGCGCCTCGTTGCCGACTGCGTGGACGCGACTCCCGCGCAGTTGCAGCAATTGAATCCCAGTCTGCTCCGCCTGAGCACTCCAAAGGAAGGCACGTTCGAACTCCATCTGCCGGTCGGGACCAAAGAGCAATATCAAACTGCCATCGCTGCCATCCCGGCCGCTATGCGCCTGTGGTGGCGCTACCCCACCGTTCACTCCAGCGACACGCTGGCTTCGCTGGCAAGGAACTACCACACCACCACAAAGTCCATCGTCGAAGCCAACCATCTCGATGGCATGGAACTCCAGGCCGACGCCAAGGTGATCATCCCGGTCGCACCCGGCAAGCATCCGCTCAGCGATACGGCCACTTACGCTCGCCGGATCACGCGCTACAAAGTCCGCAAGGGGGATACGGTGCAGACTGTCGCCGAGAATTTCGGCGTGCCCGCTCTGATGGTTCGCCGCTGGAATGGCCTGCGCGGCGACAGCCTGCGCGGAAGGACCGTCCTCGCCCTGCACCTGCCGGTTACGCCCAGCAGCGAATCAGCCTCAACCGCTTCCTCCAAACCAGCCCACCATGGCAAAACGGCATCGACCGCCAGCGCCAAGGTTTCTGCTCGCAAGGCGGCCAAATCCCAGGAAGAAGCAGATAGCTCGCAGCAGCCCAGCGTGCTCCACCACACCGTGAAGTCCGGCGAAACTCTCTACTCCATTGCAACCACTTACAAAACGACGGTCGACGCCCTCAAGCGCAACAATGGCAACGTCGCCGTCCTCCGCCCCGGAATGATCCTCGTAGTGCAGCAAAGCCGCTAAAGCATTGGCCCCGCTCCCAGGGCCTGCTCAATTCAACTCCTCAACCCTGGCATTCCCAGAATGCTCCGACTCGGCGAACAAACGACCGTTCCGTTCGACACTCCACTAGACTCGGGATTACAATTGCCCCCGTACTACCAACCCGTTACACCATTTCTATTCCTTCAAGGAGGCGCTGTGAGAATTTCCAAATCGCTAATCCTGCTTCTCGTCATCGCGTTGTCCGCATCTCTCGCCCTGCCAGCTTTCGCTCAGGACGGAGGTGCCACCTTCAAAGCCAAGTGTGCCGGCTGTCATGGCCCCGAAGGCCAGGGCAAGGTCGGTCCCGCTCTGAAGGGCACCAGCCTCACCGCCGATCAGATCGCCAACCTGCTCACCAAGGGCGACGACGCCAAGAAAGCACCGCACAAGAAAGCCATTTCTTCGCTTTCCGCCGACGATGCCAAGGCGGTGGCGGCGTTCGTCAAGAACCTGAAGTAAACTCTCAGCTTCAAAAGGACAACTTCCGGCGCGCCCCACGGGGAGCGCCTTTTTTGTGCGGGAAACTGTCGAATCTTCTTCCCTTCCGCCGCCTCGTTGTGATAACAGGATAGTCGGGCTGGATGTGATCACGGCCCTTGCGGTCGGCACCAAACGTCGTGCTATAATCGCGCGCCGTTCCAGCACAAAGTTTCTGGTGGTCTTTTAATTTCTCGTGCCCGGCAGCCTTGCGCGGCCTTTCTTGCGCCAGGAGGCCAAACAAGATCAGGAGGAGCAATGACGTTCTACGATCCCACACTCTACGGTCGCGATGAAGAAGAAGAATTCGGCGACAGCGGCGCCTACAGCGAGTCGCTCGAAGAAGATTTCGAAGAGGAAGAAGAGGAAGAGGAAGAAGCTGGCACGCCGGAACCGGTGTTGAGTGAGCCGGTGACGCCCGCTCCTCCACCTCCCGCGCCCAAACCCAAACCCGCGGCTCCCGCTGGCGGAGGCGGTGGCCCCAAGAAGCCTGTCGCTAAGAAGAAAGCACCC
>Ga0187863_10000691_pt1 | contig 28473 bp, 22 predicted proteins | sample June2016WEW_11_1_FD_132975 | JGI IMG/M metagenome (GOLD analysis project Ga0187863, IMG submission 132975) | Peatland microbial communities from SPRUCE experiment site at the Marcell Experimental Forest, Minnesota, USA - June2016WEW_11_10 | ecosystem: Environmental > Terrestrial > Soil >...
GAAGGGCGTGGAGAAACCAGGAGAAAAGGACAAGACCAACTGGGGACAGAACGGCCAGGTCTCGCCTCCGGCGCCAATTCCGACGCTTGCTGCGCTGTTTCAGGAAGCATCGGACGGGGGCAAACTCACCTTCGAGCGGTGGCAGGTTGTGGAAAGTAAAAATGTCGCGGTCTTCACATTCGCGGTAGATAAGAAGAAGTCGCGCTACGACGTTGCCTATTGCTGCTTCCCGAAGACCGACACGGCAACCGGGGTTGCCACCATGGGAACATTTGCGCCAGTTCCCGGCGAGATTCAGTCGGTGACGTCTTATCGTCCATTTAAGAAAACAGTCAGTTACCACGGTGAATTCTACGTGAACCCTGAAGATGGATCGATTCTGCGAGTGATTACATATGCCGAGTTGAAGCCCACGGACTACGTACATCTGGAAGCCGTGCGAACCGACTACAGCCCCGTGGTTGTCGACGGCAAAGAATATGTTTTGCCGCTCGATACTGTCACGATGAATGAAGTCGTGCCGAACGGGGAGAGCAACTCAATCGCCTACTCTGTGCGCCACACATTGTTCAACGTGACTTATGCGAACTATCAAATGCGCAAGTAGGGAACCCTTTAAGACTCGCGATTAGCTCGATGCAAGCTTACTTTGGTCTGAAGAACAGCCGCGAATTTCCGTTGGCATTTATCTTCGCTTTGCTAATCTGACCTCACGATGCAACACACCCTTCCCCTGCCTGCGGCTGTCCTCGCGCTTATCTGCGCAGCCTTGCCGATTGCGGGCCAAAGCATCCAGCCGCAATCGATCCGGTTCGCCGGGACGTCGGAGTATTCCGATGCCGAACTGCTGAGTGCGGCGGATTTAAAACCTGGTGTAGATCTCACCTACGCGGAGATAAACATCCGGGCGCAGAAGCTCATTGACTCCGGCGTCTTCTCGGCCGTAGCTTTCAAATTCGATGGACAGGACTTGACCTTTCAACTGACGCCCGCATCAGGCTTGGTTCCGGTCCGGCTTCAGAATCTACCCATCGCAGGGGGCAAGGCTCTGGACCAGAAACTGCATACGCAGTTCCCTCTCTATCACGGACTGGTTCCCGAACAGGGCGGACTCACAGAAAGCGTACGCAGCGCGTTGGAGGAGATGCTCGCAGCGCAAGGGATCAAAGCTACGGTCGCAGCAATGCCCGTAAGAAATCGATCGACCGACAAGGCCGAGAGCGTGAATTTCTCCATCACCGCGCCAACCGTTGTCGTGGGCGAGATCAGGACCGAGGGAACAATTGTCATGCTCGATCCCAAGGCCTCCGCGATCCTGGCAAGGTTTCCGGGAACTCCGTATGACGCCGAAGAAAGTATCCACCAGATTGAAACCGATCTTGGCGCCTATTACAGAGATCAGGGCTATCTGGAGCCCGCCATCCACGCGAACGCCGGCGTGAAGGCCGTCCTATCCTCAAATGCAATTCGCGTTCCCTTACGCGTGTCGATACTACCGGGTGCGCAATTCAAGCTGTCCGGCATCCAACTGGCTCCCGGGCTCCTGGTAACGCAGGCGGAATTCGATCATCAATCTGGCGTGCACATCGGCGATTTTGCTGACGACTCGTCCCTCCGCCAGAACTGGAAATTCATCGACCACCAATACCACAACCGTGGTTACATCAAAGCGAAGGTGGAACCGACCCCCACAGTCGACCATGCCGGAAAGACGGTCAGTTATGTAATTTCGGTCGACCCTGGACCTGTCTACACAATGGGCGCCCTCACAATCGACAACGTCACAGACGAACTGCGCGCCGCGATTCTGGCTGCGTGGAAGATGTCTGCCGGATCAATTTTCAATGAAGACTCAATTCTTTCGTTTTTTGCCACCCACGGCGTCAATCCCGCACTGGAGCAAGTGTTTTCCGGCGTTAATTGCAGGTATTTCATGCACCCGAATGACAACACGCATGTAGTCGACCTGACGTTAGTGCTGGAGCAAAAACGCTGATTCCAGCTATGCTCTGGGGCATGGCGCTTCCGCAAGTCTTCGACCACATGTTTCAGCTGCCGCTTCCAATCATTGAGAAGCTGCTTCGCCCTGTCGTTGTCTACCTCGTATTGGTCATGCTGCTGCGCCTCTTTGGCAAACGCGAACTGGCACAGCTGAATCCATTCGATCTCGTCGTTTTGCTGTCGCTCTCGAATACGGTGCAGAACGCGATCATTGGAGATGACAATTCCGTCACGGGAGGGATCATCGGCGCATTCAGCTTGCTGGCAATCAACTGGCTTGTAGTGCGTGTGCTTTTTAGCTCGCCGCGGCTCACGCGTATGTTGGAAGGCCGCGCAGCCATTCTTATTCGGAATGGACAAATCGATCTGAAGGCGCTGGCACGCGAGTCATTGACCCGTGAGGAACTTGATGCCGTAATTCATAAGCAGGGCTTTGAGCACGTTCACCAGGTGCGGCGTTGTGAGTTGGAGCCCAACGGCAGTTTCTATGTCGAGGCTTTCGAGCCTTCCATCGACGACAAGCGGCATACTGAGTTGATCGCGAGGCTCGACGCACTTAGCCGCGAAGTGGCGGCATTGCTTGCTCACCCGGCAAGCGAATGAAGTTGATTCAGTCCGACGTCGCACGAATCGCGCCGAAGGCGCAGTTGGCCCCACCGCAGGTGGCTATTCCCACTCGATGGTGCCGGGGGGCTTCGAAGTGATGTCGTACACCACGCGATTGATGCCGCGCACCTCGTTCACGATGCGGCTGGAGATGCGTTTGAGCACGTCGTGCGGCAAGGGAGCCCAGTCGGCGGTCATGCCATCCTCAGAGTGAACGGCACGCACTGCTGCTGTGTAGGCATAGGTGCGCTGATCGCCCATCACGCCCACGCTCATCACCGGTAACAGCACGGCAAAGCTTTGCCAGATCTTGTTGTAGAGTCCGGCTGCCTTGATCTCGGTAACTACGATGTCGTCAGCTTCCTGAAGCAGTGCGATGCGCTCCGGAGTCACTTCGCCGAGAATGCGCACGGCCAGGCCCGGTCCCGGGAACGGCTGGCGGCCCAGAATATCTTCCGGCATGCCAAGGTCGCGACCAATGCGTCGTACTTCATCTTTGAAAAGATCGCGTAGCGGCTCGATGAGCTTCAGTTTCATCAATTCGGGCAGGCCGCCCACATTGTGGTGGCTCTTAATGGTCTGGCTCGGCCCTTTCACGCTACTCGATTCGATGACGTCGGGGTAGAGAGTTCCCTGCACCAGCCACTCCACACCGCCGGTTTCCTGCGCGATGCGGGTTGCCTCGTCGTCGAACACGGCGATGAACTCCGCGCCAATGATCTTTCGCTTCGTTTCGGGATCGGTAACGCCGGCCAGTTTCGTGAGGAACCGCTGCGTTGCATCGACGGCGACCAGGTTGAGTCCCAGTTTGTCGCGCAGATTCTTCTGCACGTTGACGAATTCGTTCATGCGCAAAACGCCGTTGTTCACGAAGACGCACGTGAGCTGGTTGCCGATTGCTTTATGCACGAGGACGGCTGCCACTGATGAATCCACGCCCCCGGAAAGCGCGCAGATCACGTGGCCGTCGCCGACCTTCTGGCGAATCGAAGAAACGGTGGACTCGATAAAGTGCGTCGGTGTCCAGTCGCCCCGCGCGCCACAGATGGCAAAGACGAAGTTCTTGATGAGGTCCTTCCCCAGTGGCGTGTGGTGCACCTCGGGATGAAATTGAACGGCCCAGATGCGGCGCGTCGGATTCTCGATCCCAGCTAGTGCATTGGATGTCGCGGCGGTGCGATGAAAGCCGGCGGGTAGTTCGAGAGCTTCGTCTCCGTGACTCATCCACACGTGGATGGACTCGGGCAATCCCGCAAACAACTGCGAGCTTTTGTCTTCAATCGCTACATCGGCGTGGCCATATTCACGCTTGGGCGCCGTGCGAACCTTGCCGCCCATGTGGTGGACGATGAAGTGAAGTCCGTAGCAAATGCCCAGCATGGGCGCGTCGAGCTTGAGCAGTTCCGGGTCAGCGGCAGGCGCGTCGGCGTCGTAGACCGAGGAGGGACCACCGGAGAGGATGATGCCGATAGGCTTGTAAGACTGAATTTCGGCAAGCGGCGCGGTACACGGCAAGACGACGGAGAAGACATTCTGTTCGCGAATGCGCCGCGCGATCAGCTGCGTATACTGCGAGCCGAAATCGAGGATAACGATTGTCTGGGTGTCCACTCCCTAGTGTGGCAGGAGGGCGGGCGGGCTGTAAAGAAGCTTTGCGGAGCGCAATGCCACCGCCCGCACGCGCTAGAAACTCTCGTGTTTTGCCAAATTGCCGATGATGAGTTCGAGAGAGTGGCGATGGGCGAGTATTCCAGCGAAGATGACGCGAGATGTGTGCGCTATGCAACGCGGCAACCGATTCTCGCCGCCGATGAGACGGTGATTGGCTACAAATTGCTGTTTCGAAGTGATGTCGTAAGCCACTTCGCCTGGAAGGAGTGTGAAGGCGCAAGCCGCGCGGCAATCGAGATATCGAGTCTGCTGGGCCTGAAGGTGCTGTGCGACAACCGGCTGGCCTTCATTCAATGCACACGGGACGTTCTTCTGGAGAAGTACCTTACGTTTCTTCCGGCGAATAAAGTGGTGGCGCAGATCGGATGCAGAGTGCTTCCGGATGGCGCGGTGGAAGAGACGTGCCGGGCGCTGAAGACCGCCGGCTACAAATTTGCGTTTGACGAGTTCAAGGCCAGGGATCCGCGTGAATCTATCATCGATCTTGCCGACTTCCTCGCGGTGGATATCAAGCAGACTTCCTGGGAAGACATCCTGCGCGTCACCAACGCGTACGGTAACCAGAGCCAGGGTTTGCTTGCGGAAAACGTGGAGACGCGGGAAGAATTCGAATACGCGCAGAAGGCGGGTTTTCACTATTTCAAGGGTTATTTCTTTCGCAAACCTGAGATGATTCGCACGCGAGCGGTGCCCGCGAACCGAGTCGCCTATCTGCGTCTGCTGCAGGCTGTCTCCAGGCCCGAAATGCAATGGGATGAATTAGAGAACCTCATCAAGAAAGATGCCGCCCTCTATTTTCGTTTGCTTCGCTATTTGAATTCCTCTATCTTCGGCATTCGCGGTGAGGTTCGATCTGTCAATCAAGCGCTCACGATTCTGGGGGAAAATGAACTCCGCCGCTGGTGCCGTCTCGCCGGCGCATTCGAGCTGTCGGGCGATCGGCCTTCTGACCTTATTCTCGCGGCGCTTGTCCGCGCCCGTTTCGGTGAGCTTGTTGAAAACAGGGTGGAACACGGAGCGGCCGACCTCTTCTTGGTTGGGCTGCTTTCGTTGATGGACGCCATACTGCAAATCCCAATGAGCCTGGTGATCGACGGCCTGTCCTTGGATACCGATTCCACAGCAATGCTATTGGACAATGCAGGCCCTTTGCTTCCTTTGTATCGTCTCATCTGGGCTCTTGAATACGGTGCCTGGGGCGCGGTGGTCCGAGCTTGCGGTCAGCTTGGTCTGCCTGAGGAGTCCGTCGCCAAAGCCTTCTCGAACGCCATGGGATGGGCTCAGTCGATGACTTCGGCACTTTAGATTTTCAGCAAATCTGACGGCGTGCGCAGTGCAGGTGTCCCAGTCAACCTGACGATTCTCGCCCCATCAGCCGTCCATATGTAGCCGGTGTTCGTCACTCCGGCTGGCGGAGTGGAAGCCCCTGCGTGATAGCCTGCTAGGCAATGCAGCTTATTCCAAATAGGCTGCGTCAGGTTCCTTTCGGGCTCGTTGCCGGCTAGTTCGTTGCCGATAGCTTGGCCCGCGGACCCTCCTGAGGACACCAATGAAACAATTGAGCCTTGTTTCGGTCCTGCTTTTTGCAGCAGGAATCGCCATGGCGCAAGCGCCTTCGACCCCTGCGACTGACAATGAAAAGCCTGTTCCCCCGGCGACCATCAAGAGTTTCGACCCCTCGGCGATCGACACCACCGCGGACCCGTGCAAGGACTTTTATCAGTACGCCTGCGGCAAATGGTTGAAGAACAGCCCTATTCCATCGGACCAAGTGCGCTGGGTGCGCTCCTTTTCACTCCTTCAGGAACGCAACCGCTATTTGCTCTGGCAGGAACTCGACACCGCCGCGAAAGACCCCAAGACTCCGCTTGAAAAGCAGTACGGAGACTTTTATGCCGCATGCATCAACACCGATCTTGTAGAGCAGAAGGGCCTCGCGCCGCTCGAAACTGCGATGCAGCAGATCGCGGGCCTCAATGACCCGCACAAGATTGCAACCATCATGGGTGACCTGGAAGAAGAGGGAGCGCCTGCGCCGCTCTTTCGCTTTGGCGTTGGACAAGATGAGAAGGACTCGACCAAGCAAATCATCCAAATCTCACAGGGTGGCCTCTCCCTGCCGGATCGCGACTACTACATTGTGGACAATCCACGGTTCCAGCAGATCCGCAAGCAGTATGTCGACCACGTGACCAAAATGTTCACGCTGGCGGGTGACAGCCCTGAATTGGCTGCCAAAGAAGCGGCCGCTGTGATGGAGATTGAGACCGCGCTTGCCAAGGCCTCCACCAGCCGCACGGACTTGCGGCAGCCGGAGAATCACTACCACATCTATACAGTGACCGATTTTCAAAAGCTGGCGCCCGATTTCGATTTCAGCGTCTACTTCACCGATGTGAAGGTGGGTCACTTCGACACTCTCAACGTGGCCACGCCGAACTTCTTCAAAGCCATCAATGAATTGACTGCAAGTGAACCCATCGATACGTGGAAGTCCTACTTTCGCTGGCACGTGATCCACGGGTCGGCGACGAATTTGCCGAAGGCCTTTTTCGACGAGAATTTCGCATTCTTTGGCAAGACTCTGGCCGGCCAGCAGGCGCCGCAACCGCGCTGGAAGCAGTGCACGTCCCTGACTGATCGCGCGCTAGGCGAAGCAGTGGGCCAGGACTGGGTAAAGCAGAATTTTCCGCCCGCAGCCAAGGAGAGCATGGACAAACTGGTTGCGGCTCTCGAAAAGTCCTTGGGTGACGATATCAAGACTCTCCCTTGGATGGGCGATGACACAAAAAAGGCCGCAGAAGAAAAGCTCGCACTATTCCGCAACAAGATCGGCTATCCGGAAAAATGGCGCAGTTACGCCGGCCTGAAAGTCGACCGCAACGATCTGATCGGCAACGTGCAGCGCAGCGCCGTCTTCGAAATGCAGTGGGATCTGAACCATCTCGGCAAGCCGGTAGATGAGAAGGAATGGGGCATGACGCCGCCCACAGTCAACGCCTACTACGATCCTTCGATGAACGACATCAATTTCCCGGCCGGAATCCTGCAGCCGCCATTCTTCGATTTCAAGATCGATCCTGCGGTGAACTTTGGCGGCATTGGCGTGGTGATTGGCCACGAAATGACGCATGGCTTCGACGACCAGGGATCGAAATACGATGGCAAGGGCGATCTGCGGGAATGGCAGACGGCTGAAGATCGCAAGCAATTCACCGAGCGCACCGATTGCGTCGCCGACGAATACAGCGGTTTTGAGGCGGCTCCTGCGCACGGCGAAGTTGCCGCGCAGAACCTCAACGGCAAGCTGACACTGGGCGAGAACACAGCCGACAATGGCGGCCTGCGCATCGCCTATATGGCGTTGCTGGACACGCTGGCGTCTGAAGGCAAGACGATCAACGAGAAGATCGATGGTTACACGGAGGCGCAGCGGTACTTTATTGGATTTGCCCAGGTATGGTGCCAGAACCACACCGAGCAGGTCGCGCGTCAGTTGGCCTTGACCGATCCTCACTCGCCCGGCAAGTGGCGTGTGAACGGGTCGGTGCAGAACTTCGACGAGTTCGGCAAGGCCTTTGGCTGTACGAAGGGACAGCCGATGTACCCTGAGAAATCCTGCCGCGTTTGGTAATCAAACCGACCGGCCCCGGAGTCGTACAGTACACCTGCGCCTTCGGGGCATCTGTCCGCACACTGTTCTCAAGGCCAACGTAATCAGCGGGAATTCCGTTTGTTCGGGCCGCTGCCGCGTTGACGTTTGTTGCTTACATGGCGTCAAAGAAACAACAGCGTCAGAAAAGAAATGCTCTGCCCATTGCTCTCTGAACACCGCTAAGGACAGGACTGAATGCGAGGCTTGGAACGACGAGCTTGATGGCGCCGGGGATTCGAAACGAGGGCCAAACTAGGCACAATGTGCCTCGGCCTTTTACAATGCAGCAGGGACCCATCCCAACCCAGCTTTGCTGAGGAACCAGACAACTTGGCGGCCTAGCCGAACCAGGATGAAGGAATCGCATGAAGTTTACGAAATTCGGCAAGACCCTTCTGATGATTGCCATCTCCGCCGGCATCATCCTGGGAATTACGTCTTGCGTCCAGAGTTATTCAGTCGGTTATTTGTACGTCACGGGCACAACCAATGCAGGGTCAAGCAATAGCGGGATCGTCAGCGGCTTCAAAGTCGACCACAACAAAGGGTTGCTGACCCCCATCAACGGGTTGCCCATTGGCTCCGGAGGAACCAATCCGGGCCGGGCGGTCTTACTTACCGGCGGGCGCTTCATTTATGTCCTGAATCGCGGCAAAAACTCGACGGGAACAGCAAATTGCACGCTAGCGGACCAGTGCTCAGGAGCCAACATCACGCAATTTGCGATTGGCGGCAACGGGGTGCTTTCGACGCAGGAGACGTTCTTCACCCAGGGGATCAATCCCATTCGGCTTGTTGCTGACAGTTCGGGCAACTTCATTTACGTCCTGGATCAAATCGCCCCCAATAGCTCGTCCTGCACCCTGGCGCTCGGCGCCGGAGTCACTTCCTGCGGCGATATCACGGCGTTCAAGGTCGACCCCAATACCGGTCGCTTGACGCTGATCGTGAACGCGCAGGTGACCTCGGCAAGCGGACAGCCATTGCCGTACTTCCCTGTTCCCTCGGGTCCGATCGACTTTGTGCTCTCGTCGAGCTACCTTCTCACTATGAGCGGAACGCCCGCCACCGGCGATTCGGTCTTCCCGTACACCTACAGCTCAGCGACCGGACAACTCACCATCAACCAAAACAGCGCACAGCCGCTGAATATCGCGCAGGCCACCGCCATCGTGAGTGCTGGCGGTGTAGTGTACGTTCTCGACAATGAAGGAACCCAGGTTCAGGCCGCCGCACCCGGCGCAACGGGCCAGATTCTGCCCTTCACCGTGGGAACCAACGGTGCGTTGCAGCAGCAGACCGGCGGCGCGGTGCCGGATGACGTTACCCAATCCAATCCGGTCTATCTTGTGCTGGAAAGCAAGGGAAAATGGGTGTATGTCGTCAATCAAGGCAACAACACCAACAACACCAACTCGCAGAGCGGCATCACCGGCTATGTGCTCGACCCGACGACACACCAGTTGAGCGAGATCTCCGGGAGCCCATGGGGAACCGGAGCCGGTCCGCAATGCTTGCTCGAGGATCCCTCGAACCAGTACTTGTACACGGCGAACTTCAACGACTCAACAGTGACTGGCCGCACGATCGACCAGAATACCGGCGTCCTGAGAGACCTGCAAGGCTCCGCCAACAAGGCCTATCCGTTGAGCGGTCCTGCAGCTTGGTGCATTGTCACAGGACGCACGAGTTGATCCATCGGAAATCTCAGACGGGCAGGAGGTTCGTGATTCGAATCGTTTCTGCCCTTGATTCCGAAGACTCCGGATTTCTGAAAGACTTTAACGGAATTGCAAATGCGACTTTTGCAATCGCCGAAATTGACTCAAACTTCAACCGGAATACTGGGGCGAGTTTCCGCTCCGCGAACGAAAGATGCGCATGATGTTGAACAGGTCGAGCCAGCTGGTGCTGGCCTCCGCAGTGAGCCTGGTGGCAGCCGGATTTCTGACTGCCTGCGGGACACTTACGGCTGATTTCGTCTACGTGACGAGCGCGAAAGCCGCGGGCCCCAATAACTATGGCGAGATCGATGTTTTCGAGGTCAACACCGAATCCGGCTTCATGCGCCATATCCCCACTTCTCCTTTCCCATCGGGAGGGCGTAATCCGGTTGCCGAAGCGACTTCGCCCGACAATACGACTCTCTACGTCGTGAACGAAGACGACAACACGATTGTGCAGTTCGCCATTGGCACAGACGGCAAGGTTTATCCGCAGAACACCACGAACACGCCGGGAGTATTTCCGCTCGCGGTTGCAACAGCGGGCAAGTTTCTATTTGTGGCGGACACCTACCAGCCGTTACCGTCTTGCTCGACTGCTGCGCCATGCTCAGGCTCGGTTGCGGTATTCCCCATCCTGACTGCTGCGCAGGCACAGGCTCTCAAGCCGCCGCAGCCTGTGGATACGCTGGGATCGGCTGTCGTGAATTCGAGCATCAGCGCCAGTTACTGGCCACTCACGCTGCCATCGAGCCCGAAAGATGTGTTGACGCCGACTGCGATCACGACCGCCGCGTCCGGCGCTTATGTTTATGTGACCGCATTTGACGCCACTGCCGGAGGGGGCTACATCTTCGGCTTCACAGTAAATGCGGACGGCACACTTACTGCCCTGAACGGCGGAGTGCCATTTACGGCTGGCGCGCAACCAACGTCGATTGCGAGTGCTCCTGGCGGCAACGTCATTTACGTGACCGATTCTGCGAACAACGACGTTCTTGTCTACTCGGCGAACTCTGGAATCCTGACCGCGCTCAGCGGAAGTCCGTTCCCTGCCGGGAACGCACCCGCTGCCGTGGTTGTAGACGCATCAGGAAATCATGTATTCGTCGCGAATTCTCTGGATTCGAATCTGACCGTTTATTCATCCAACGGCGGGGTTCTCAGTTCACTCGGCGTATACACGACCGGTACGCAACCAGTTGCGATCGGGATCGATCCATCGTTGAATGAGTACATTTACACGGCGAATTTTCTCGGCAACTCCGTAACCGGCTTCCAGGTGAATGCCACGACCGGCACTTTGCTGAACTCGCAGGAATCGCCCTACGGGGCGAATGCAAATCCCACGGCGGTCGCTGCAATTCCGCATGGAAAGCCAAAGACGTAGTTGTGTTTGTAACTCGGTTTCAGGTGACTTAGGAACACCCCGTAAGCGGCTTTTACAATACTTACGGGGCATCGAAAACAGAAATTCCCGGGCGTGACGTGCATTGCCCACCACGAAGGAAGCGCATGAAGTTCAGCAAATTTGCGGGGTCCCCGGCGACAGGTCTTCGTCGCTGGGGTGGCTTGAGCCAGCTCTTTCTGGTCTCTACCATCGGCCTTTTAGTGGCCACCTTTTTGACTGCCTGCCAGCTAGTCACTATTGACTATGTATTCGTGGCCAGTTCTGCCCCCAGCACAACAAGTCCCAATGGGCAAATCGACACCTACGCGTCGGACTCGCAATCTGGCGCGCTGCGCAAAGGCGCCGCGACGGTTTCTTCCGGAGGCGTGGACCCGGTCGCAATGGCTGTCTCGTCCGATTACACCAATCTGTACGTCGCCAACGCAGGAAACAATACAGTAGTTCACTTTGAAATCGCCCCGAACGGTGTGCTCACGGCGAAGGACACGGTTACTTTGAGCGATCCGCCGGTTTCGCTGGCTGTGAGCACTGCAGGCACTTATCTCTATGTTGTTTCCGGGACCACCAGCGCAACGTTGACCGAGTACGCGCTTTCGTCCGGTGCGATCGGCTCGGCTACCACGCAGATTGCCTTGCAGATCCCGGGTTTCACTACGGACGCGGTGGTTCCCACCGGCGTGACGGTGTTGGCGAACAACAGCGTGGTGCAAGGCAATGCCGTGTACGCCACGGTTTACGACCAGTCCGCATATAACCCCGGCGGAACAACAACGAGTACGGCACATCCTGGTTGGGTGTTTGGTTTCACAATCGGTTCGGGAGGCGCTCTTGCTCCGGCGGATGGCAGCCCGTACCAGGCGGGAGTCAAGCCCTCGGCTCTCGTCTCGGACCCGACAGATCGCTTCGTCTATGTCACGGATTTCGCTTCGAACCAGCTGATTGGCTACGGAATTCAATCTGGCAGTGCTCTGCACTTTCTGATTAACGGACCATTCCGGACAGGCAATGAACCTCAAGCGGTGACGATCGATCCCCGCGGCAAGTACATGTACGTCGCTAACGCACTGGATTCGTCGGTTTCGGCATACCTCATCGATCTGACGACAGGGACGCCGTCCGCCGCGGTCAATCCCACGGGGTCGGCTATCAACTCGACCGACACGGAGCCCCTTGCGCTTGCGGTCGACCCGGCATTGGGCCGGTTCGTTTACACCGCCAACTACCTTGGCAACTCGGTCTCCGGATTCCGCCTGGATCCCAACGCTGGCAACTTGACGCCGACACAAGCCACTCCTTATCCATCGGACCAAAAGCCTACCGCGATTGCGATCGTTCCACACGGCAACCACTCTACGCAGACTGTTACGCCGTAGGATTCAACGACCCAGCGAAAAGGCCCAGTCGACGGATGGCTGGGCCTTTCTGTTCTCTGAGCAGAATTTTGAATTCCACCCAGGAGCTTGTGCGGCGTGCGTCGCCGGCTGCTCTTATGCCTGCATCCACTTTCGCAATTGCCGCTGCGCCGGCTTTTCGATGAAATACAGGGCGAACAGGGCCATCAGGATGAGCAAGATGTAGCTGATCCAGGGATCGAAGCGGCTCAGGCCGGCCCGGTCAAGCATATGCGTATCGTGAATCAGATTCCACATGTTGAAGTGAAGAAGATAGAGGCAGTAGCTTGCTTCGCCGACGAACACCAGTGGCCGTGCACCGATGGTGTGGGCCAGCGGATTCTCGCCGGCAAGCCCCAGAATGATGCAGCCAAAGAGCGGCATCAGCAGTCCATCGTGCAGTAATGGATAAGGCATCACTCCGGAGGACAGAACTCCGAACAGAGCGGCGAATCCGAATACTCCTAGAAAGAGCCGCAGAAAGCCGGGCCGCGGCATCACGGCGTCGAGACCCGCAAGCAAAACGCCAAAGGTGAAGCTCGCCAGGTGCGGCAGCGGCGTGTACTTCAGAGCCTGAAGCCACGGGCCATAACTAAATCGGTCGGGGTGCGGAATGCCGTCGGGGTCGAAAAGTATATAGAGGGTTCCTGGAATCAGACCCAGCATCCAAATGCCGCCCAGCTTCCAGATGTGATCCCTGATCCTCTGCGGCTCTTTCCATCGCGCCATCCACGGAAAAATCACGTAGTAAAACGACTCGGCAGACATTGTCCATGCCGGCGTGTTCAGGAACGTCGCGATCTCCGGGATCCAGCCCTGGAGCAACAACGGCGCCAGTACGATGCCCGCCCAGAACATGCCGTGCGTGTGCGAGACGCACTCTTGCGGCAACACGCGCCAAGCAAGCAGCAGGCTCAACAGATAGATGGGATAGAGCCGCGTAAATCGCGCCTTGTAGTAGCGGATGGTGTCGAACTGGCCAGCCCGCGCACGCGCTGAGTAGTTGTACGCCATCACAAAACCGGAGAGCAGGATGAAGTAGCTCACCGAGGCGTAGCCCGCATTGACGACGGGAGCCAGCCAGCCAAACCATTGAGGATTGGAGAAGTGGAAGAGGACGATGTTGATGGCCGCGAAGCAGCGCAGACCGGTCAAGGCTTTCAGCGGGGCTGGCTTTGGGCTCTCCACTTACGTTTAGACGACTCCCCGACTGACGCAGTCCATCCATGGAGAGTCGCTGCGCGGCCGCTCTGAAAGTGACACTGAGAACTGATTACCGAAAACGGGATTTCAGGCGGTCACCAGCGATCCAACCTTCTCGCCTGCTGCCACGCGCCGAATATTTCCCGGCTGGTTCATATTGAAGATGATCATGGGCAGGTTGTTGTCCTTGCAAAGACTGACGGCAGTCAGATCCATGACTTTGAGGCCCTGCTTCAGGATCTCCATATACGTGATCTCATCGTATTTCACGGCATCCTTGAACAGCACGGGATCGGCGTTGAAGACGCCTTCGACTTTGGTACCTTTCAGTAGCACGTCGGCCTTGATTTCCATGGCGCGCAAGCTGGCGGCGGTGTCAGTTGAGAAAAACGGATTGCCAATCCCCGCAGCGAATATGACCACGCGGCCCTTCTCGAGGTGGCGCACTGCCCTCCGACGAATGTAGGGCTCGGCGATCTGATTCATGAAAACGGCCGACATCACGCGACACTGGACGTCGCGAGCCTCAAGGGCGTCCTGGAGGGCAATGGCATTGATGACAGTGGAAAGCATGCCCATGTTATCGGCAGCCACGCGGTCCATTTCCTTCGCTTGCTGCGCGACGCCGCGAAAGAAGTTGCCGCCGCCCACAACGATTCCGATTTCGACGCCCATTGCGTGGACTTCTGCCAATTCGGCGGTGATTTCGGAGACTTTGTCGGCGTCGAGGCCAAACTGTTTAGGTCCTGCGAGCGCCTCGCCGGATAGCTTGAGAACAATCCGCTTATACATGCTTTTTTGAGTATCGCATACGGCCAGTGACCTCCAAAGCGAGGTTCCCGCGGCCCCGCACTCCACAATCAAAGTCCATTTTCGGGGCAGGAAGAGGAGAATTGAGCACAAGGGAGCTCATGCAGCTTTAATCTCTCTCCCTGGCGATTCCGGGGCTGCGTGGCCGGACTGCCCGATTTCGCTCGAGGGCAGCAGGATGGAGAATACTGTGCCACTGGGGGAAATGGTGCGGGAACGAAACCGCAGTTTGCCGTGATTCCGCAGGACGATGTCCCTGGTCAGCCAAAGGCCCAGTCCCGTGCCGCGACTGCCCTTGGTGGTAAAGAATTGAGTGAACAAGCTGGGGCGGATCTCGTCATGAATGCCGCTGCCCGTATCTGCAACGGTCACGCGTGCGCAGCCGTTTCCACCGATTGACGTAGAAGACACGCGCAGGTGCAGGGTGCCTCCTCCCGGCATCGCATCGAGAGCGTTGCCGATGAGATTCACCAAAGCCTGCCGGATCTCCCCAGCGGAGCAGAAGGCAATAGTCTTTGGAGCTTTGATGGCGAGGTTGATCCGGCGTTCCCGAAGCTTTCCCTTAAACAGAGCGAGCGCTGAAGCAATGATTTCGGAAAGTTCAGTCAGTGCAGGAATGGCTGGCGCGCGATGATACCGAAGCGTCTGGCTGATGATCTCGCTGATGCGCGAAAGCTCCTGAGATGCCAGTTTAGAAAAGGTCTGCGCGTCCTCGATGGACACACTGTTCTCAACCAGATAAAGAAGATTACCGATTGCCTCAAGAGGATTATTGACTTCGTGCGCCATGGTGGCGGCGAGTTGACCGCCTGCCGCGAGCCTTTCAGTGTTGCGCAGCGCCTCGTCGGTTCGAGATTGCCTTTCGGTCACATCCCGGATTTCCAGTTGTTTCAACCTTGAGGTGTAAGCGACCTGCACCGCGCTCAGCAGAAGCTCCTTGCGAACAGGACGATCCAGGAGAAAGAGACTGCGAATCTCCATCCGCACCTGGCTTGCAGTTGCCGCATAGCGCGACTCGCTGGAGCCGCTCGTAAGCAGCATGACGGGCAGATCGGACCAGATTGGTTGGACACTTACAATTCTTCGCAGCGAAGCGAGACCGTCGCTGTCTAAGGCTTCGTCGGTGAGAATCAACCCCAGAAGAAATGGGCTCTCGATCAATTCGACTTCGTGGATGGTTTTCAAATGGACTGCCGCGTAGCCAGAACAACTGAGAAGCGAACAGATCAGTTCTCCGTCGCGGCCAACGGGAGCGACAATGACAAAACTGAGGGAATGGGCCCGATCCGGCTTCACAAAAGTGGTTGTCCTCCCTTGAATTCCGGGGTGCCAGTGAGCACGCCGGTAAAATTCTTGAGCGGGTCGCCAATGCTGAGCCGGCCATTTCTGATCAACAGCTCACGAATCGAACGCTCGTGCGGGCCGGAACGGCGCTTAACAACCGAAAGCGCCTGCCGCACCTCACCTGCGGCCTCAAAATAGCGCAACAGCAGCACATTGTCGGCCAGGTAACTTACGTCGGTAGGCGACGAGATTGTGTGTCCGGGCAGCCCATACTGCGCCAGCACCATAAAAGAGGCCACACCAACTTGATTCAAATAGGAGAGCACCTCGTGAAGCTGCACAGTCAGTGCGTGCTCTTCACTCATGGAGTTCAACAACCCGTTCAGGCTATCGATCACGACAATGCGCCAATTGTTGTTTTCGACGCCCAGACGAATCTGTTGGACAAATTCGCCTGGAGACAGTTCCGCCGGATCAATCTGCTCCAGATAGACGGTTCCGTCTTCAAGGTATCGATCCACTTCAAGACCGAGGCCGCGACTGCGCTCGATGAACGATTGCCTTGTCTCGTCGAAGGCGAAGATGGCACTCCTCTCGCCGCGCTTGGCTGCAGAGACGACGAACTGTGTGCACAACGCGGACTTTCCGCAGCCGGTGGGGCCGACGATGAGCGTGCTGGTTCCACGCTGAACGCCTCCGTTAAAAAGCGCATCCAGTTCGGCGAGGCCGCTGGGCAGGTCTTCTGCTAGCACTGACACCTCGTCGCGGCGATGTTCACTCGAGACCAACCTTGGGAAAACCTTTACACCGCCCTTCACGATAATGTAATCGTGGTACCCCTCGCGAAAACTGGAGGCACGCACTTTCAGAACCTCCATTCGGCGCCGCGTACTGCCATAGTTGCGCTGCAGCACTTCGAGGCTGATCACTCCATGGGCGATGGTTTGAACCTGGCTTTCCGGGTTATTGCGAAATCGCTCGTCGAGCAGCAGCGTGGTGCAGTCTCTTCCCTCAAAGAACTGCTTCAAGCTCAGGATCTGCCTACGGTAGCGAAGGGAGTCTCGGGCCAGCATGCGCAACTCCGACATCGAATCAATCACGACGCGCGAAGGAGACAAGTCTCGCACCTTGGCAAGAATGGTTTCAAGCACGTCGGCCAACTCCACTTCCGCAGGCTGAAAGACCGTGTACTGCTCTGTCGAGCCGGCAATTTCCGGTGGAGAAATCTTCGCGATGGTCACGCAATCGAGTGTGAATCCATGTGAAGCAGCCACGTGACGCAGTTCCGATTCACTCTCCGCCAGAGAGATGTACAAGCCGGTTTCGCCTTGTTTGGCTCCCTCCAGCAGGAACTGCAGGGCTAAGGTTGTCTTGCCAGCACCGGGGTTGCCCTCGATCAGGTAAAGAAAACCTTTGGCCAGTCCTCCATGAAGAATGTCATCGAGCCCAGCGATCCCTGTTAACAGGCGAGTTTGTCCGTTCTCCATCCGTCCGCCTTACTCCTGGTCGCAGTTGCATGCTTTTCTCGTTTGATGATCTACGGCGCCAAGTTAGAGGCCAGAGCGCCATATTGCTGCCAACTTAATAGACCACCTCGGTGGAATTCCCGGAAGCAATCCCATGCTTCTGAGAAGAAGTTCCCTGCGTTTCTAGTTGAGCCTGAACTCAGTGGGCTTCAAATGGGGGCTTCAAATGGATGAGCCGGCCGAACCACCTTGTCGGATCCGAACGTGATGCGTAACTCAGTCTTTTATGATGCAAACTCTAGGCAAGCTGGTCGCGACGGCTTGTCCTCGTTGCAATCTGATGCAGGCGGAAATCCCTGTGTTGCTTAAGGGCTTGGGGTGGTTGAGTATCACCCCGGAAGTGGCGTAAACTTTCGGGCCTAGCGCACGGACCTAGTCAGAAATGCAAAGGCCCGGAGCGGGTGCTCCGAGCCTTCTGATCATTGAGCCGGATTGCCGAGATTACTCGCCCGCGGGCTCGACGGCCTTGGTCTGGGACACGGTCCAATCGGGTGCGCCAACCTTGAAGCGGGCGAAGCGGCGGACGGTGATGTTCTCGCCGAGCTTGCCGACTTTTTGCGCGACGAGTTCCTTGATGGAGATGGCCTGGTCCTTGATGAAGGGCTGTTCGAGGAGGCAGACTTCCTCATAGAACTTCGCCATCTTGCCGTCGACGATCTTCTCGATGACCTGTGCGGGCTTGCCAGTGGCAGCAGCCTGCGCGCGATAGATTTCCTTCTCGCGCTCCAGGTCCTCAGTGGTCACGTCTTCGGGCTTCACGTAGCGCGGATCACTCGCCGCGATGTGCATCGCGATGTCCTTGAGCAGTTCCTGGAAGTCGTCGGTGCGGGCAACGAAGTCGCTCTCGCAGTTGACCTCGAGGAGCACGCCGATTTTGCCGCCGGCATGAATGTAGGTGCCCACCGCGCCTTCGTTGGTGGTACGGGCCGCCTTTTTCTGCGCCGATGCCATGCCTCGTTTCCTTAGAACAACGAATGCGTCTTCAATGTTCCCCTTGGTCTCCTGGAGAGCCTTGAGGCAGTCGCCCATGGGCGCGCCGGACTTTTCACGGAGATCCTTCACTAACTTTGCATCAATCTTGTCAGCCACTGTCGTCATCTCTCTTCTTTAGTCTCCACCCAATCCTTCGATTGGCTTCAGCCAGATAATTCTTGGCAAAGGAAAAGCGTGACCTGAATTTCGGCGGCCACGCTTATCTCAGTATGCGCACATTCATGCGCAGAAATGATTAAAAGCCTTCCGCTACTTCTGCCTCATCCAGAGCGGCAACTGCGGCTGGAGCCTTGCGAATGCCGCCGCCCAGGGCTGCTTCGAGGTCGACTTCTTCAACTGCGGCTGCGTCGACTGCTACGACTTCATCGGGCAGGGCCACGGGCACTACTTCTGCAAAGGCCTTGTCGCCGACGAGGTTCACGCCCTCGGCAGCCGAGTCGGCAATCTTCGAAGTGAACAGCCGAATGGCGCGTAGCGCGTCGTCGTTGCCTGGAATCACGTAGTCAACCACCGTGGGATCGCAGTTGGTATCGACCACGGCGACGACAGGAATGCCGAGCTTGCGAGCTTCCTTCACGGCGATTGCCTCGTTGTTCGAGTCGACGATAAAGAGCGCGTCAGGCAGGCGCTTCATGGTCTTGATGCCGGCCAAATTTGCCTGGAGGTGCTTACGCTCGCGCTCCAGCTTGATCACTTCCTTCTTGGTCAGCAACTCGTATCGGCCGTCCGTGGCCATATCATCCAGTTCCTGAAGGCGCTTCACCGATTTCTGCACCGTCACCCAGTTGGTGAGCAGTCCGCCCAGCCAGCGCTGATTGATGTACGGCATTCCAGCGCGGTTTGCCTCTTCGGCGACGGCGTCCTGCGCCTGGCGCTTGGTGCCGACGAACAGAATCGTCTTGCCACTGGCGCACAGGTCCGTTACGAATTTCGACGCATCTTTGAAAAGCTTGAGCGTCTTTTGCAGGTCGATGATGTAGATCCCGTTGCGCTCACCGAAGATGTAATCCTTCATCTTGGGATTCCAGCGCTTGGTCTGATGCCCGAAGTGAACACCCGCTTCGAGCAGCTCCTTCATTGTGATCGTGGCCAATGGGCCTCCTTCGTGGATTGCATCCGGGCGGTACTACGTGGGCCCGGATTGAACCCGCTTGCGCGGGAGATTGAAAAACCAGCTCCTAGCCTCTAGCTTTCACCTTCTAGCTCTTTCGTTCCGGAATCCGCCTCTTCAAGATCCCACGTGGCCCATCCGGGCAAAAGAAGCTAGAAGCTAAAAGCTAACAGCTGCAAGCGCCTTAGCGCTTGCTGAACTGGAACCGCTTGCGGGCACCCTTCTGCCCGTACTTCTTACGTTCTTTCTGGCGCGCGTCGCGCGTCAGCAGGCCTTCGGCCTTGAGCATCTTGCGCAGCTCGGGGTTGAACACGATCAATGCACGGGCGACGCCCATCTTGACGGCGTCTGCCTGCGAAGACACGCCCCCCGAGGAAACGGTGGTCACGACGTCAAAGCTGCCCGCCAGCTCGGCCACAACCAAAGTGCGCTTGGCGGAGACGCGCTGCTGCTCGGTGACGAAGTATTCTTCGAATGCCTTGCCGTTGACCTTCCACTCACCCGTACCGGGACGCAGAAAGACGCGGGCGATCGCCGACTTGCGGCGGCCTGTCCCGTAGTATTGAACCAAATCTGCCATGCGTTGCTTAGCTCCTAGCTACTAGCTTCTAGCCTCTAGCTAGAAACCAAAACTTTCGACCACGAACTTCAAAGCTAGCGGCTAGAAGCTAGCAGCTAGCGGCTGCTGTTAAGCGATTTCCAGTGCCACCGGCTGCTGCGCCGCGTGCGGGTGCTTGTCATCGCGATAAACCTTCAACTTCGATCCCATGGCCCGGCCCAGCTTGGTCTTGGGCAGCATTCCTTTGATCGCCTCTTCCAAAACCTTTTCCGGCCGGCGGTTAATAAGGCGGGTAAAGGACTCCTCGCGCAGACCGCCGGGAAAACCGGTATACCGGCGATACAGTTTGCTTTGAGCCTTGAGGCCTGTGAGGCGGACCTTTGCTGCGTTGATCACGATGACGTGGTCGCCCATGTCAATGTACGGCACGTATTTGGGGTTCAGTTTGCCGCTGAGGACACTGGCAGCCTTGGTGGCCAGCCGTCCCAGCGTCTGCCCCTGGGCATCTACCACATACCATTTGCGGTCAATATTCTTGCCGCTCGGAACAAAGGTCGACATTTTCTTCCTGCCTTTGAAAAAACTCTTCGACCGCACCGACCGGTCGCAAAAATCTCGCGCAAAGCGCTGGTGCCCACGCAAAAGCGCAGGGCCTGATTCCACCCACTGCCAAACAAACCTGTTCGCGTGAGGATTGCGGGGAGTTGGCCCTCGAAGGGGCTCTGGCTCGACTGGACTCGACCGACGAATGAATGTCCAGCGGCTGATGGCCTGTTCCGGGAAGACCTCATTTTCAGAGGACTTATCGGAAGGGTCAGGTTGAGCACACACAGACCCCAGGCACAACACCGCGCAAGGACTCTAGAATAACCGAATTAAAATGCAGAGTCAACGGAATCACGGGGTCGGCCAGGACCAATTCCACCCCAGGTTCAGCCCAAGTCGACCGCCCTAGGTTCCACATCGGTAACTGGATAGCCGCCCACTTCCCGTATACATTGGAGGCCATGGCAATCGTCGGGGAGAGTGCCGGATCGAAGCTCGTTGAAGCCCCGATGAATCCTGCCGAGACCCGGAATCCACCGCGGCCGACGAGTTACTGGCGAATCGCCGCGGCCTGCGGCATTGTGATGGCTGGCTTTCTGGCGATTGCGGGCTCCTACGCTCTGAGCCTGCAAGGCATCAATCCCACGGCCAGCGACTTCATCGGTTACTGGGTAGCAGGCCAGCAGTTGGTGCGGCATGCGAACCCCTATGATCTCCAGGCCGTGCTCCAACTGGAGAAGAGCGTAGGCTATGACGGCGCCGAACCGCGGCTGACTCCTAGTCCGCCTGTGGGGTTGCTCCTTCTTCTGCCGCTCGGCAAACTTAGCGTGAAGGCCGGGCTCTTTGTCTGGACCATGACGCAGTTTGCTGCCTTGGCGTTGTCGTTGACAGTTCTTTGGCTGCTGCACGGGAGTCCGCCGACGCGACTACACCTTTTCGGCTTCGTCTTCGCGCCGGCGATTGCGTGCCTTCAGGCGGGACAACTTGGCGTATTTCTTCTGCTTAGCGTCGTATTGTTTCTCTATTTCATTCGGACCAACCCATTCCTTGCCGGCGCTGTCTTGCTGCCTTGCATGCTGAAGCCGCATTTGTTCGTACTGTTTTTCCTTGCGCTGATTCTCTGGGCCGGTTTCAACCAAGCCTACCGCGTGCTTGAAGGAGCCGCTTCGATCGCGGCTGCAAGCAGTGCACTGACGTTATTCTTCGATCCTGCCATCTGGACACACTACGTCGCGATGACTCGATCGGCAACCCTGCAGGACCGCTACACTCCGACGTTAGGTGTGGCCTTCCGACTCATGGTCGCGTGGAACGCGGAATGGCCGCGTTTCGTCCCGCTGGCGATTGGTTGCGGATGGGCATTCTGGTATTTTTGGACTCGACGCGATCACTGGGACTGGATGGACCAAGGACTGCTGGTGCTCCTGGTTTCGGTGCTTTGTTCGCCCTATGCGTGGTTCACGGACGAATCAGTGCTTTTGCCCGCGGTGCTGACGGCAGCGATGTGCGCTAGGCAAAACAACCGATCTCCGTTGCCGATCGCCCTGGCGGCGGGAGTTGCGCTGGCCGAACTCGCAAGTGGAGTGAAGATAACAACGTGGTTTTTTCTATGGACCAGCCCGGCATGGCTCGCCTGTTATCTCTATGGGACGAGGCTGAAGAAGAGTGGCACGCAACCTGAATTGCCACAGACGTCGTCGCCGGCCAGAGTCACGGGTAACTTATGAGGCAGGTCTCCGGCCGCAAAGTTGCCGCAGCTTGCATTGTCCTCGGGGGCGCTTTGCTGGTCTGCGCTATCTACTCGATCGACTTGACCAACAAAAGCGCGACGGAAAGAGATTACATCCAGTATTGGGCCGCGGGACACCTCCTTGTGGATCATGCCAATCCCTACAGCCTCGAGGCGATTCTCAGAATCGAACAGACAGCCGGACTTGAAGGACAGGATCCAAAAGCTTCGGTGAGTCCGCCTGTGGCTCTTGCGTTGCTGGCGCCCCTCGGCTTCGTCAGCGCGAAGACGGGACTCATTCTCTGGTCGCTCGCACAACTCGGCTGCCTAGCTTGCTCCATCTGGGTTTTATGGATCGTCCTGGGCAAGCCGGATTCCCGGTACCATTTGCTCGGCTTCGCTTTTGCTCCAGCACTGGCTTCCCTGCAGGCGGGCCAACTGGGCATCTTCATGCTGTGCGGTATTGTTCTCTTTATTTTTCTGTGCGATGCGAGACCGTTCCTTGCAGGGGTTGTGCTGTTGCCCTGTGCGTTGAAGCCCCATTTGTTCCTGCCTTTCATGGCCGCGCTTCTGCTTTGGACGATCTACAAGAGAAAGTACATTCTGATTGTGGGATTCCTCTCCGCATTCGTCACAGTTTGTGGACTGACAGTGCTCCTCGATCACCGAATCTGGTTTGAATACTTCGATCTGATGCGCTCAACGCGATTGTTCCTAATTCCATTACCCACCTTGAGCTCAGAACTGCGTTTTCTCATTGCGCCTGAAGCGGTTTGGCTGCAATACCTGCCTGCGGCTGTCGCAAGCGCTTGGGCGATGGGGTATTTCTGGACAAGACGCGAACGATGGGACTGGATGGACCAAGGACTGCTTGTGCTTTTGATTTCGCTCGTGTGCGCGCCGTATGCGTGGCTGATGGATGAAGCGGTACTGCTGCCGGCAGTGCTGGTTGGCTTATATCGAGCAATTGCTGCGCGGCGCTCGTGGATTCCAATCGCGGTGTTCGGGGTGGTCGCGCTGATCGAGCTTTTCGCGGATCTTGGGATCACCTCGTGGTATTACACATGGACGACACCGGCGTGGCTGGCCTGGTATCTCTATGCGACCGGAACGTGGAAAAGCTCGCGGAAGAGACTCGACGAGTCGCCGGCGGTCCTGCCCAGTTGAATTTTCACGATCTGTCACAGCGACGTAATCGAACGCGGGAATAGAATCCCGGCAACAGCTATGCCCGACGTTCTCATTCCGACCCCGCACGGCCGAATGCCCGCATATCTTGCCGTTCCTATCTTCGTGAACCCGGCGCCCGGCGTCATTGTGCTTCACGACGTCTTGGGCATGAGCCAGGACCTTCGCAACCAGAGCGATTGGCTCGCCGAAGCCGGGTTCCTCGCGCTCTCGCCCAATCTTTACTATCGCGGCGGGCGTCTTCTCTGTATCCGTTCGGTCATCCGCGACCTCATGGCCCGCACTGGACCTGCCTTCGACGACGTCGAAGCCTCGCGCGCCTGGCTCCTCTCTAATCCCAACTGCAGCGGCAAAATCGGTGTCATCGGCTTCTGTATGGGCGGTGGTTTCGCCCTCCTGCTCATTTCCGGACACGGCTTCTCTGCCGCCAGCATCAACTATGGCGGTCCAACCCCGCCAGACGTCGATGAATTCCTCAAAACCGCCTGCCCTGTCGTCGGTAGCTATGGAGGGGTGGCGAAGTGGGAGCAAGGCCACGCCGATCAGTTGCAGCAGGCCCTCGAACGCGCTCTTGTTCCCTATGACGTGAAGGAGTACCCGGACGCCGGCCATTCCTTTATGAACAACCATCTCGGATTCCTGCTCAAGATCCTTCGCGTCAAGAGCATCGGCTACAACGAGCCCGCCACGATGGACGCGCGACGGCGCATCGCGGCGTTCTTCCATGCACACCTGGAAGAACGCAAACTCGACGCGTGAGACAGAGGTCTGAGACCGGGAGGAGTGCGAAATGGCGACTACAGCAGTTCAGCTAGACAAAACCATCGAAACAGGCCCCGGCGAGTTTCGGGGCTGGTGTCGTCTCGGTGGAATTGCCGCATTCATTCTCATTGTTTATTCGCTTGCGACCATCGTTCAGATGGCTGTGTTAGGAGGCCAGCCTGCGACCGCAGTGGAGGCCTTCAGGCTCTTGCAACGCAACAAAATGTTGGGACTATTGCGTCTCGATCTGCCGACTGTTGCGATGATGCCCCTCTATTACCTGCTGTCTCTCGGGCTCTTTGCCGCATTGCGCCGAATCGACCGCGCGCAAGCCATGCTCGCCACCGTATTGGCTTTTGTTGGGGTAACGCTGCTGCTCGCCACACCAACGGCTCTTTCGATGCTTGCGCTCAGCGACAAGTTCGAAGCGGCGACGAGCGATGTACTGAAGCAACAGTTCCTTGCCGCTGGGGAAGCGGTGATGGCTACAGATATCTGGCATGCGACGGGCGCCATTATGGGCGGCGTGCTGGTGCAGTGCGGCGCAATTCTGATCTGCGTCGTAATGCTGCGCGGCGGCGTGTTCAGCAAGGGGACGGCTTGGCTCGGCATCGTAATGCACGGGCTCGACCTGGGACACATTCTTTCGGGACTCTTCCTGCCCACCGCCGGCGTTGTCCTTATGGCGATTGCCGGGCCGCTCTACCCAGTGTGGTTCTTTCTGGTAGGCCACAGGCTGCTCAGAATAGCAGCCCGCTAGTGCAATTTCGGAATTCACGCAGACTTTTTGAGAGAATCGAAAGGTGCCGTTTTCTTGATGAAAACGCCCCTCTGCAGCGTGTTTTCGGTCTGCAACAATTCCGAAACTGCTATAGCTCGGCAATCTGTTTATTCAGGCTGCGCTCTCGTTCATCGAGTGGACCCGGAAGCGCTTCATCTGAATTGACAGCGTGCGTTCAATTTTGCGCAACTCGCCGCGCTCGGCTGCGACAGCGAAAGTGGAAGCAACTCCGTGCGCTGAGGCACGCCCGGTGCGTCCGATGCGATGAACGAAGTCTTCGGCGACCTTGGGAAGGTCGTAGTTGACCACATGGGCAACATTCGCGACGTCGATGCCACGCGCGGCCACGTCGGTGGCAACCAGCACTCGATGGTGTCCCTCTTTAAAGCTGCGCAGAGCGGAGTTCCGTTGCGACTGCGACCGGTCTCCATGAATCTGCGTAGCGGACCAGCCAGAACGAGTGAGTCGCCGTGCAACGCGATCCGCTCCATGCTTGGTGCGGACGAAGACCAGAAAGCTGCCTTGTTCCGCGCCGAGCAGGTGCTCGAGGAGTTCCTGCTTGTTGTTCTGCTCCACTTCAAAAGTGCGCAGTTCAACATTCTCCGCGGGCTTGAGGACTGAGCCGATTTCAATGCGCGCGGGATTGTTCAAATATTTGCGCGCGACTTCCTTCACCTGTCCTTCGAGCGTGGCAGAGTAGCAGAGGGTCTGACGCGTTGCTGGCAACGTGGCAGCGATGCGTGCGATGGCGGGCTGAAAGCCCATATCGAGCATGCGGTCGACTTCGTCCAGGACGAGGATTTTGACCTGATCGAGGCGGACCAGACGACGCTTGAGAAAGTCCTCGAGGCGGCCCGGTGTGGCAACAATAAGGCGCGCTCCGCGGCGAATGGCGTCGAGTTGCGGGCGCTCCTGCATGCCGCCGACCACGAGTGCCACGGTCTGAAGATGGTGCGAGCGAATGGCCTTGAATGCCGCCTCGACCTGCATCGCCAGCTCGCGCGTGGGCAGAAGGATGAGCGCTTGAGCGGCGTTCCGCTCCGGAGTCTTTTGCAGCATCTCGACAATCGGAATCAAGAAGCTGAGGGTCTTGCCGGTGCCGGTCTGCGCGGTGGCCAGCACGTCCCGGCCTTCGAGCGCGGGGGGAATCGCTCCAGCCTGCACCGGAGTGGGGGTTACAAACTTGTTGGCGTCAAGCCGCGCCTGAAGGGCGGCCGAAAGAGAAAACTGCGAAAACTGAGTGTCCAAAATTAAATCGTTTCCTGTAGGGTTCCGGAGCCTCTGTTTTCCTTGAGGCCTGCAAACGGAACCGGACTTGAGATTCGCGCAACAAGAAATTCGGCGCGAGCCTGCATTTTAGAAATATGCGTAAGGGAGAACCAAATACGTCCCTGGGACTGACCAACGGACATTCAAGGGGAGAACGACCGCAGCCCGGAACTGCCGCACGCTACTTGCTTCGCCGATCGGCTCACTGCCGAGGGGCACCACACTCCCGATACATGGCTGGGACATTCCCAGTCAACGGGAGACCAAAGTGGCTACGCTGTAGGGGCTTGGGGAAATCTGTGCCAGGCTGAATTGCCTTGCTAGAGGCAATCGCCGCTCACGACCAAATCACTGAGCGCAAGCTAAGTATAGCACGATGTTGATTTTCGTCTTGGGTGTGGCCCGGCGCGACGGGTTACTTGTGGTCCTCAAGAGGCGCCATGCGGGCGTCAGGAAGGCCCATGCGGCACTTGATCTCAAGAATCTCCTGAATCTTCTCGTCGGGAAGGAACGTGAGGGGTTTGCCGATCTGCTGCGCAATGAGGTACGTCTTGCAGTAGTTCTCGAGAATCTCGACGAGCCATTCGGCGTGGGTCACTGTGTCGGCCCAGCACACGATGCCGTGGTTCGAGAGCAAGATGGCGTTGTGATCCTGAATGAAGGGCAACACAGTCTCAGCGAAGGCTTGGGTACCCGGCGTCTCGTAACGTGCCACGGCGGATGGGCCGATGAACATTTCGTACTCGGGGATGAGGCCGATAGGCGGGGTGGTGCCGGTGATCGCGAAAGCCGTGGCATGGGGCGGATGGCAGTGGACGACAGCGCGGGCATGCGGATTGGCTTTGTAGATTTCGAGATGCAAAAGCAATTCGCTGGTACGTGTTCCATTGCCGGCGAGCGTGTCGCCTTCGAGATCACAGAGGCAGATGTCGGTGGGTTGGAGGTCGCCCTTGCTAATCATAGTCGGCGTGCAGAGGACATAGTGCGCGCCAAGACGCACGCTGATGTTGCCGCCATTGCCATCGACGTAGCTGCGCTCCCACAGCTTTCGGCCCACCGCGATGATTTCAGCGCGCAAAGCATCTGCTTCATGGGAATTAGCTGCCGCTGCCGGAGAGATCTCTTCAGGGCGCGGAATACGCTGCGTTTCCCCCGCAACTTCCGTTCCCTGCTCGGCAATCGGCTGTGCCTGTTGGGTCATAATCATTCCCTGCGGGCGCGAATCCATGAGATACGACCACGAAACGACCCGATTCCCGGCCCGCAAATGCCACAAAAGTATATTTTGGCTGAGGCTGCCAACGGGGTTCGTGACAAGAATCACAGATCAACAAACGCACGCACCGCTGGCGGCAGACTGGATCCGAGGTTTCCCATGCGCTATTCGGTCGATTTAACGAATCGATCCTGAAACTAATCGGCTGCCACAAGTTTGCGTTGCAGTTGTTCCAGCGTCTGCCCCTTTGTCTCGGGATACGTGAAGAGCACCACCAGGAACTGAATTGCCGTCATCACGGCGAAGAAAATAAATGGCGCGCCGCGCCCGATGCTCGCGGCCAATACTGGAAATTCGAGCGCGATGATTGTGTTCATCGTCCAGTGGCTGGCATTGCCAACGCCTTGCCCTTTTGACCGCACGTGGTTGGGAAAAACTTCGCCGATGTACACCCAGATGACGGCCCCCTGCGACAGTGCAAAGAAGCCGATGTAGACAATCAGGAGCCAGACCAGCATTCCCTGATGCGAGTTGGTCGAAAAAATCCATGCGACTCCGGCGAGGCAAGTTGCCGTGCCCGCGGCGCCAATGAGCAACAGTGTCTTGCGTCCTATTTTGTCGATGACGCTCATGCCGACGATGGTAAAGATGAGGTTGGTCAAGCCGATGGCGATGGCCTGCTGATCGCCTGAGAGCTGACTGAAGCCGGCGGCAGCGAAAATGTCGTTCAGGTAGTAGAGGATCGCGTTGATGCCGGCGAGCTGATTGAAGGCGCCGATGGTGATGGCGAGGAAAAGCGGGTAGCGGTATTTCCAACGGAAAACCGGCTCGCGTGCGGTTGCATGTTCCTCGGTCAGCGCGGCGCGGATGTCAGCCAGCTCGGCTTCAGGATTTTGCTCGCCCATCAACTTCAGCACTTCGAGAGCCTCGTCAATGCGGTCACGCGATGCGGACCAACGGGGGCTGCGTGGGATGCCGAATAACAGAGCCAGGAATATCGCGGCAGGCAATGCCGCGACGCCCACCTGCCAGCGCCA
>Ga0187863_10000695_pt1 | contig 28360 bp, 20 predicted proteins | sample June2016WEW_11_1_FD_132975 | JGI IMG/M metagenome (GOLD analysis project Ga0187863, IMG submission 132975) | Peatland microbial communities from SPRUCE experiment site at the Marcell Experimental Forest, Minnesota, USA - June2016WEW_11_10 | ecosystem: Environmental > Terrestrial > Soil >...
AAAAATATGAGGCATTTCGTCTCACTTATAAGTAGATAGCTTCATGTCATGGCCGGATGTTTCGAGTGTCCTCATTTAATTCGACGAGTGTCCTAATTCGGGTCAAAACCGGACGGCACCAAATGAGGGAGGAAATTAGGAAAGCATGACCAAACACCGGGATGCGTGGATTAGCGGCAAGCAGCTTGGTCCGACGGCAATGGGACGGATTTCCCAAGCCTCTCGGCCAGATGTGGAACAGCTCCGAGCGGCGGCCCAACAGCTGATTCAGATCGCGCAGGAAATTACCCAGGCGGCTTCATTCCGGGATTTTTATGTTGCGGTGGAAAGATCGGCCGAGGTGAGCCGCAAAATCTCGGGTCTCAGTCATAGTTTGAGGACGTTTTGTGATTTCCAGGTGCCGCCAGCGACACTCTTCACCGATCACTTCATCAATCAATTCTTTCTCATGTCGGCGCACAAGCGGACCTGGTGGGTGGAGGGGCCGGCCTTCTGCGGTCTCTCCATCGAACCCGGCGCACGCATCCTGGAATTGGGTTGTGGGACCGGATATTACACGGAGATATTTTTCTCGCCGTTTGCTTCCGAAATTGTCGCCGTCGATATCGATCCGCGCGCCATCGAGTTCGCCAAACGATTCCATCAGGCCAAGAACATCCGATACGAGGTGCTCGATTTTCGAAAGTCGCTACCGGAAGGGCCGTTCGACACCGTCATTTGGTCGCCGACGATCGTCGCGTACACGCCGGAGGAGGTGGACGCATTCATGACAAGTCTACGTACAATTTTGGCAAAGAACGCGCGGCTATGTGGCTGGACCGCCGTCGAAGCTGCTGGGCCGGGTGAGGGCATATTGTGGCACGATCTTCAGAGCCTCGGCGCGAGACTAAAAAAGTATTTTGCCAATGTGCGAGTGTTCGAACGAGTCCACATAACGATACAACCGCCGCGCCACCAGTTGTATTTTTATGCATCGGATGGGCCGCTTCCCTTCGATACCGGGTGGACACATGGTCTTAGGCTTTGATGACGGATGGGGACGAAGCGCCATTGGTTACGGCCGCGTATCCGCCGCGTTAAGTTGTTTCGTTTCCCGGATGCTCTAGTCGGTTCCTTTACCGAACGCACTCAACCGGAACCGCCTCGATGGGGCTGACCCGCATCGCCGCCGGAGGTTGCCCGGCGCACCACCGACGCCACATGGCGCGATAGGCAATTTCCATGCTCCGAGTGAGCCGCGCGGTATCGCACAGTGGCGAGTGACTGAGACGGTCACGCATACTGCGCCGCAGGGCAGCCAGCCGCGGCAGGTCATTAGCCAGCGCGACGGTAACACGCAGGTAGTCGGCCTGCGTTTTTGCCACGAGATCGCCAAGGCCGGCATGGGTGAGGATGCTGCCTCCGACCCGCGCGACGTGGCGGTCGCCGTATAAGGTCACCACAGGCACGCCCATCCACAGGGCATCGCAAGTGCTGATCGTTCCGTTATAGGGGAATGTGTCCAGAGCGATGTCGAGTTTGTTGTAATATTCGAGGTGACCTTCGGTGGATCCGATCAGCTCAATCCGCTCGGTTGAGATGCCTAGAGCCGCCAAGCGGTCGCGAAAGATAACGCGATTATATTCCCGATCTAAGTAGACGGTTTTCAACAACAGGCGGCTCTCAGGCACCTGGCTGAGGATTTTGGCCCACAGGGCGAGAACCTCATCGCTGTGCTTCTGAATGATTTGGAATGAGCCAAACGTGACATGGCGGTTGCTTAACGCAGGTAATTCGCCGACCGGCGGTGCGTCGGGTGATGGAGCAAGGCCGAGGAAACCGCCCTGCATCCACACCAGCTTCTCGGTGACGAGGGCCTCGGATTCGTTTGGTGGGTCGGAAATCTCGTCGACCACCCGGTAATCGATCGCCGACATTCCAGTGGTGTCGGCGTAGCCTAGCCAGGTCACCTGTACCGGGGCCGGTTTGCGCGCGAAAGCCATGAGCCGATTGCCCGGGGTATGGCCGCAGAGGTCAACCATGATGTCGATGCCGTCAGCACGGATCCTCTTGCTCAGCTCCTCGTCATTCGGGTCCGAGATCGGTCGATACGCCGTAGCCTGGCGTCGCAAATGATCAGTGGTTTCATCCGTTCTGAGCTTTCCTAAAATCGGTAGATGGTAGAGGTAGATCTCGAACTGGCTTCGGTCGTAAAGGTCCAACAACGGTTTGATGAAATATCCGCCCAGATGTTTTTGGAAGTCGACGGCCAGATAGCCGACTCTGAGCTTCCTGTTGGGATCGCGATCTTTACCGTGCAAAATGACGGGTTGTTTACGGCCGTAGTTCTCGTCGAATGCGCGATGGGCCTCGAAGATCCGCTCACGGCTCCAAATCGATCGGTAGTGGAGGCAAAGCAACATGAGGCTATGCACGGCCGGATCTTTTTTGCGGGCCAGTTGGGCCTTGCAGATGTCGATAAGTCTCTCTATTTCGCCTGACGAATACAGAACTTCGAACAAGCAAATGTTGATATCACTACGCATGGTGTCGGGGGGGTCTAACTTGAGTGCGTATTGCAACAGCGCCGCCGCCTCGTTCAGCCGGTGGTTCGATAGAAACTTGCCCCACCGGAGGAAAATCTCCGGATTTTTGGGATCGAGCGTCGCCGCGCGGCGGTACGCCTGGTCCGCTTTGGCGGGATCTCCGAGCAATTCATAGGCCGCGGCAATATAAAAATGGAGATAGGCACGGTCCGGATTGCGCTCGATCGCGCGGAGGAAAAATGTTACCGCCGCCTGATACTCGCCCATTGAGCCGGCGATCATGCCCAGATGATACAGCGCTTCAGGATGGCCGGGATCCAATAACAAAACTTGGCGATAAAACTTCTCCGCCTTTTTAAGGCGTCCCGCTTGATAATGCTGCTTACCCTGGCGCACCAGTTCGGCGAGTGGCGATGCCGTATTGGTTGAGTTCATGGGGGAGACAAATTCTAAATAATCTCCGAGTGATTAGAATATAAGCTAGTCCAACATTGCCCCGAGGACCAGGAACCCGCGCGAACGATAACATATTGCTTAGGTGGCCGGAATCAAAAAGGGAGCGTCGGCAAGGTTTCCGGCATTGAGCGCGGCTCCCTTGCTCTCGCACGATTGTCCTAAAGCCGCTTGATTGCGACATCTCCGAATTAAAAGGGGATATACATCCGGCTTGTTTGTGATGACCGAGCGACCGAGCGGAGAGGATCCGCTCGCCCTAATCCGGAGTGCCAGACTTCCGTGGCGTTAATGGATCGATGACCGCCCCTCTTTTCTGCCGTATGCGCTTCGTCGTGCCCGACATCGACCGCTTAATTTTTCGTATCGCGCGATTGGTAACTGCTCGCGCACCTTGCTGGTTGATGAGTTCGATTTCGTTTATAAACTTTGCAGCTCTGCCTGCTCCGCGCCCAAGGGCAATTGGATCGCGCTGGTAAGGTGTCTACGAGAACAGCCACAGCACCTGACGTGCGAAGGCCGATTTAGAATAACCGTCCAGGCGTAGACCGTTGGGGGTGGGCGGAAGGCATCTTTTCGGCTAATTTCCCGGCCCCGGAGGAGGATTTACCAACCCCATGTGGCGCCGCGCGGACAGAAATGACCGGAAACGTACATGAAGCACGCCTATTGCACCTATTTCGACCATAATTACCTCTCCCGCGCGCTGCTCATGCTGCGCTCGTTGCGCGCCTATGATTCCGAAAGCACGGTCTTCGTTCTGGCGCTGTCCGATCTGTGCCATGCGGCGTTGCGGCGCCTGGCCCTGCCGAAGGTCGAGGTGATCGCGCTCCACGAATTGGAGCACGCCTATCCCGAGCTGCTCGCGGTCAAGCTCGACCGCACGCCGATCGAATACATCTTCACGCTGACGCCAGTGCTGCCGCTCTACGTGTTCGGGCTGGCGCCGGCCGAGCGCGTCACCTATGTCGACGCCGATCTCTACTTCTTCTCGTCGCCGCAGCCGGTGCTCGACGCCACGGCGCAAGCCTCGGTGGCGATCACGCCACACAACTTCTCCCCAGAGATGCACGACAAATTCGTCTATGGCGGTTTCAATGTCGGTTGGATGTCGTTCCGCCGCTGTCCCGAAGGGCTGGACTGTCTCGCGGCCTACAAGGCGAACTGTCTCGCCTGGTGCTACGACCGGGTCGAGGACGGGCGTTTCGCCGATCAGCGCTATCTCGACGCCTGGCCCGAGACCTATCCCGGCCTCGCGATCGTCACGCACAAGGGCGTGAATGCCGGTCCGTGGAATGCCGACAACTACATTTTCACCGAACGCGAGGGCAAATTCTTCGCCGATGATGATCCGCTCGTCTGTTATCACTTCAGCAGCATCCGGATCGAACCCGACGGCAGCTTCGAGGGCCCGATACCGGAAGGCCATCTTGCGGCCGAGAGCGTGCTGGTGCGCCGCATCATCCGGCCCTATACCGCGAATCTCCTGCGCGAGCGGATCGAGCTGCGCCGCCGGTTTCGCGCGCTGGCATCCGCCGAACATACCGGCTTGCGCTATCGCGGCGCAGGCGCGCGGCCTTCGGGCCCGCCGTGGCGGTTTGTCGGCCGGACCTGGCCGGATAAGCAAGTCGATGCCCGCGTGAGCGACGCCGCGATCGGCGACGCGATCACTCTCTACTTCAATCTCGAAGCGGCCGGCGCGCGCGACCCAGATCCCTTGCTCGGCCAGATCATCGCGCGCATTGCCCAAGGCCGGCGCAGAATCTCCGTGCTCGATTGGCGCGGTCGCGTGGGGCAGAACTATTTCGTGGCCAAGGCGGCGGCGCCGGACATCGAATTCGACTGGCACGTCTTCGAGGCATCGTCCTATTGCGATTACGGCAAGGCCCTCGACGCCCCGGTGCAGTTTCACGAAATTCCGGCGCCGCTAGGGCGGAGGCGCTACGATCTGGTGTTCGCACGCGGCACGCTTGGCCTCGATCCCGATTGGCGACGCACGTTCATCAATCTTTCCCAGGCGGCGGAGCACGCGCTCGTGTTGGCGCCGGTCTTGGTGCATCAGCACAGCACGTTCGTCGCGGCGAACCATCCGCCCGAATGGCGCAATGACGCCGGCATCAATGCCTGGATCGTCAGCGAGAGCGATTTGCAAGCGGCGGCTGCGGAAGCCGGCCTGAGAGTCGTTGGGCAGGTTCCGGGGCCGCCGATAACGGCCTTTGCGGAAATGTCCGGAGAGGCCACGGCGCGCGAAATGGTCTTGACTCGGGGATAAGTTGGGAATGAGTTGCTTACATAGATTCGTCGATAACGTGAGGAATCGAGAATGAAAAAAGTCATCCTGATTTCGGCATATCTGGCAATGACCCTTGGGCTCCTCGGCTGCCAGCCTCCGAGCCAGCCTCCCAAATACACGGTCTGGTACCAAGGCGTGCCGTTCGAATTCGACAGCCCTTACGACGATCCGGGCGTGTATCGCGGCTCGGGAGGGCCGGAATAGCGCCGGGCGCGTTATATGGAATCGATGCGGGGGACGTACCGCCGCCCTTGCGCGCTTCGGGGGCTTCAGCTTGCGCCGCCGCTGTCGCACCACTCTTTCCACATGGTCCGGAGAGCGGACTCGAACTCGCGGACGAAACGATTTTTATCGCAGAGCGGGGAAGCGCGCAGGCGCGCGCGCAGGCCCTGGCGCAGAGTCGATAGGGCGGGCAGGTCGCGCGCCAATTCAGCCGCCGCCTGCACATAGCCTTGCGCGTCGGGCGATGCCAGTTGCGGCAATCCGACCCGCGTCAGGAGATCGAGCCCGACCCGGCCCGAATGCCGGTCGCCAATCAAGGCGATGACCGGCACGCCCATCAACATAGCCTCGCAGGTCGTGGTGGTGCCGTTATAAGGAAACGGGTCGAGCGCGATGTCGACGCGGTCATAGACGGCCAGATGTCCGGCAACGACGCTCTGCAAATTCTCGATGTCGATGCGCGCGCGGTCGATGCCCTGGGCGGCCAGCATGCCAAGCAGCGCCTCTTGGACCGTCTTGTCCTTGATCAGCCCGGATTTGAGCAACAGGCGGGAGCCGGGGACCGCGCGCAACAGGGAAGCCCAGACTCCAGCCACGGCGTGGTTGATCTTCATGCTGTTGTTGAAGGAGCCGAAGGTGACAAAGCCCTTGGCGAGCGCGGGCAGCGGCGACACCTCGGGCGCGCTCTCCGGCGGGCGGTAGCACAGGAACCCGCCTTCGAGCCGCATCAGCTTTTCCATGTAAAACGCGTCATCGCCGGGCGGATCGACGATGGCGTCGGTGATGCGCCAATCCATGGTCGGCAGCCCGGTGGTGGCGGGGTAGCCCAGCCAAGTCGCGGTCACCGGCGCGGGCTTAACCGCGAAGGCCGAAAGGCGGTTATCCGAGGAGTGTCCGGCGAGATCGACCAGGATGTCGATGCCGTCGCGGCGCACCTGACGGCGGAAATCCTCATCCGTTTGGCCGATGGTCGAATGCCAATGCCGCGCCAATTTTTTCAGCCGCGCGGTAACCTCGTCCTCTTGATGGGGTAAGACTCCCGCGTAACAGAAGGTTTCGACCGCCGCGGGATCGAGGTCTGCGAGCAGGGGCTCGAAAAAATAGCTGACCGAATGCCGCCTCAAATCGGGGGAAACAAACCCCAGCTTGAGACACTTTTTGGGATCCCGCGCATTGGCGAAAGACCGAGTGGATTCTTTCTCCGCCCGCGCCATGGTTTCCTCGCCCCAGGCGCGGTGCGCCTCGAAGATCTGACCCGGGCTGGTTTCGGGCCGGTAAAGCAGGGCCGTCAAGTTGATCCATGCCAGACCTTGCCGGCACAGCGCGTTGTCGGGCGCGCGCGCGAGACCTTGGCGATAAGCCGCCTCGGCTTCCGCCGGGCGGTCGAGCGCCATCAGCGTGTCCCCCAGCGCGGCATAGGACCAGGGGTCTTCGGGTTCGAGTGCGATCGCGCGGCGCAAGGCCGGTTCGGCCTCGCTCGGCAGTGCCCTGAGCGCATAGGCGAGACCGCGCCAGGCCGCCGGATTATCCGGCGCGAGCGCCACAGCCGCGCGGTATTTCTTCTCCGCGGCATTGAGCATGTCCTTCTCGGTTAAACGGCGCCCCACCTCCATGAGCGGCTCGGCGGCGGCGAGACGCAGCTCCCGCGCGCGCAGATGATGTCCCGCCTTCTCTTGCAACCCCGCCTCGGCCAGGAGCAAATCGGCCAGGCTCTGATAGGCGTCATAATGATCGGGGTTGAGCGCGATGGCGCGGCGCAGCGCCGCATCCGATTTCGCGCCTTCGCCGAGATGGCGGTAGGTTTCGCCCAGATTGTAATGAATTTGCGCGTTGCGCGGATCGCGCTTCAGCGCGCGGGTCATAAGCTCGACCGCCGATGGAAGCTTTCCGGTCTGTCCCATGAGAATGCCCATGAGCGTCAACGCCTCGGGATGGCCGGGATCGAATCCCAGCGCCTGGCGGTATAGTTTTTCCGCCTCGGCTAGACGCCCGGCCTGGTGATGCGCTATGCCCTGCTTGATGAGCGCGGCGATTTTGGCGGCGGAATCGGTGGTGCTCATGGATGCGCGGCCGGGTTATGCTGCGCCGTGTCTGAAAAGGGAGCCGGCACTTGGCCATGAAACCGCACGAGCGTGCGCCTTATTCCGCGATCGTCGATCGCCCGAAGTTGAAATTTCCAGGCGGCGTCCGTCTCGTCGTCTGGCCGGTGGTCAATCTCGAAGTGTGGCAGATCGAAAACCCCATGGCGCGCCAGGTCTTGTCCGCGCCGATGGGCGGTCCGCCGCTTCTGCCCGACGTGCCCAATTGGAGCTGGCACGAATACGGCATGCGCGTCGGCGTGTGGCGTTTCTTCGACGCCTTCGACAAGCACAAGGCGCCGGTCACGCTCGCCCTCAACGCCAACGTGATCGAGACCTATCCGCGCGTTTCCGCCGCCGCGCGTGAACGGCAATGGGAGTTCATGGGGCACGGCTATGTTCAGGGGCCCATCCACAAGCTCGAGGATCAACGCGGCACGATTCACAAGTCCCTCGACACGATCCAGAAATTCACCGGCAAGCGGCCGGTGGGTTGGCTCGGGCCCGGCCTGACCGAGACCTACGAAACCCCCGATCTCCTGGCCGAGGCGGGTATCCAATACATCGGCGACTGGGTTTATGACGACGAGCCGACCGAAATCGCGACCTCGCACGGGAATCTCGTCACGCTGCCCTACACGGTGGAATTGAACGATATCCCGATGATGATCGTGCAGCATCATCACGCCGATGTTTTCCTGAAACGCGCCTGCGACCATTTCGACCGGCTCTATCAGGAAAGCGCCGAGCGCGCCAAGATCCTGTGTATCGCGATCCACCCGTACATTAGCGGCGTGCCGCACCGGATCAAGTATCTCGAAGCCTTCCTCGACTACGCCGCGGCCAAGCCCGGCACGGCCTTCTGGAACGGCGAGATGCTTCTCGACTGGTGGCGCAAGACGGCCGCTTCCCGTTGAGCGGCGCGTCCGAATCGGAGCCCGATATCATGGCGGAAACCGAATCTCCCACAGCATCGCCCATTGCCGGCGACGACGCCGAGGCGCTGTTCGCGGCGCTCGGCCGCCTCTCGCGCGCGGGGCAAATTTCCATGCGGTTCGACTACAAGAAGCTCGAGCAGATGGACAGTCCGGTCGGCTCCGAGGCCGACGGCAATATCTGGGCCTATGGCGGGATCGCCCTGGCGCTCGCGGTCTGGTGGCTCGCCGGCTGGCAGGCGGCGTCGGCCGTCGCGGTGATCGGCATCGCGGCTTATATGACGCTCGGCCGCGCCTTCATTCGCCGCCGCATCCGGCACCGGGTCGAGAACCAGGCGCTCGTCCGGCTCGAGCTCTGGCGCAAGCTGTGGCGGTTCGGCGGCGTCACGCTGGTGACGCCGGGCGGCGAGGATTGCGCCGCGCCCGCGGGTAATTGGATGGCGTTGATGCGCCGCATCCGGTAGAGCGCGGCCGGTTCCCGCGCTTATTGTTGTTGCTGCTTCTTGTTGCCGCCGAGCAGGCTTTTGAGCTTTTCCATGGTGGACGGGTTCTTGAGGATGTTCTGCAGCGCCTTGCCGTTCTGGTTGGCGATGCCCGCCAGATCGGGACGGTAGGAGAGAGCGTCCCAAGGGCCGGTGATTTTCACCGGCACGGCGAGTTCGCCCGCGAGTTTGGGCGTGAGTTTGTAATCGACCCGCCGCTGCACCAGATCGACGGTGCCCGCGCCGGTCGCCGGCAGACCGGACGAGGTCATCTTCAAATCGCTGTTCTTGAGGATGCCGTTGGCGATGGTGTAGGTCGCGGTGAGCGACGAGAAATCGGTCTGGCCGGAACCGCCGCTCGCGGCCGCGTTCTTGCCCTTCGCCAGCAGGTCGACGCCTTTCAAAGAGCCCTGGTCGATCGCGAGCGAACCCTTGCCGGCAAGCGAGGCGATGATGTCGCGCTGGCTTTTGCCGCGGCCGGAAACGCTCATGTTCAGGTTGCCGGTGCCGGAAATCAGGCTGACGGCGGCGGCGTCGGCGAGCAGCTTCTGCACATCGACGCCCTGCAACGCGAAGCTCTCGGTGATCGCCGGCACCGCGCCCGCGCCGTCGATCACAACCTTGCCCTGGCCCGTGCCCTGATAGAGCGCGATCTCGGAAAGATTTGCGCTGAGCACGCCATCCTTGAGATGGATCGTCAGATCGCTCTTGCCGGCCGATAGCTGGCGGTAGCGGATGGCATTGGCGCTCAAATCGAAATCGGCATCAACCAGCTTCAGGCCCGAGAGATCCATGGGATCGGTGTTCCAGCCCTTGGGCGGCTTTTGCGCCGCGTTGTCCGCGCCGCCGCCCGCGCCCGCGGACGCAGTCCCCGCCTGGGGCGCGGGGCCTTCGGGCGCGAGATAGGGGTTCAGGTCGAGGGTTTCGACATCGAGATTGCCCTTGGCGTAAGGCTTCGCATGCGAGGTGTCGATCGAGACCGCGCCCTTGGCCTTGATCGCGTCGACCGATATCGCCGCCTCCGAGAAGGCATAGCTGTTGCCCGCCATCTCGACCCGGCCCTGCAACGCCAGCGGCCCCAATCCGCTGCCCGCCATGCTGATGGGCGATCCGGCCCATTGGGCCAATCCCCGCACCGAGGGGACGGCAAGATCGACCGCGCCCGAAAACTTCATCGCGGGGCCGATCGCGCCGCTGCCGGTGAAAGCGAGATTGAAGGGATTCGAAGCGAGTTTGATCGAGACGTCGCTCGCGGCGCCGACGGCGAAGGCGCCGGGATTGGCGATGGCGATTTCGAGATTGAACTGCTCGTCGTTCCACGCCACCGAGCCCTCGGCCGCGAGCGGACTTGTGGGATCGGTCATCGACAGCGTCAGGTTGATCGCGCCCGCGTCCCAGCGCCTTTCGCTGCGCTGGTCGGCATAGCTCACCTCGCCGTTTTGCAGCAGGATCTGCCCGAGCCGCAGCGAGGACAGGACCGACAACCCGCCGCCCGGATTGCCCGCGCCGGGCGAAACGGGCGCGCCCGGCGCCGCCGGCGCGGCACCCGGCGGAGAGAAATCCCAATTGGCGCGGCCGTTCCGGTCGATCTCGAGCGCGACCGCCGGATCGGTCAGCACCAGGCTGTCGATCGCCACGGTGCCGGTGAGCAGCGGCAGCAGCTTCAACTTCAGCGCCATCGATTTGAGCTGCACCATGTTGCGCGCGATGCCGCCGGGCGCGTTGGCGAATGACACGTCCTGCGCCGAGAGCGTGATCTGCGGCAGCAACGAAAAGCCGATCGGTCCGCCGATCTTCAAGTCGCGGCCGGTCGATTCCTTCACCCTTGCGATCAGCTTCGCCTTGTAGGCGTCGGTCGGGACCACGAAGGGCGCGGCCAGCGCCGCCGCGACCACGAGCAGGAGAAGGATCACGATTCCGGCTGCGAGCTTCTTCATGCCGAATACTGTCTCCGAAATGCCTCACTATTTGATTTTCCGCGCGGATGGGCGCGGCACGGCTTCTCCCAAGGGGTGCGGCATGCTAAATGAGTCAAGGTTTTGGCGGTAGTCGAGCGCGAAACGCTTAGCTGTCCCTAACCAAAAACTGCGGTGTAAAGCCGGTTTTGCCGATTTTGATACCCGAAATTCTGGCAAAGGTTTTGCAACGCCGTATGAGACCGGCAAGCAATGGCCAAGGTGAACCAAGAGATGAGGCCATTGCGACTGTCGCGTTACTAGGCAGACCGCCTAGAAAAAAGGCACCGGTGACCCGGTGCGGTGCGGGCGGTGAGTTTTTGTTGCGCCATTTGAAGAGGGGGTAAAAACCATGTCGTTGCGAACCGTCATGTCACTCGCCGCCGCCGCTTGCGTCGCCGGCGCCTATGCCGCGCCATCCGCGCACGCCCAAGCACTCGTTACACCCGTCGATCAAACGGCTCAGGCCGCGCCCGCTGCGCCCGCCACGCCGCCGCCGGCCCCGCCCAAGCATCCGATTTTCGGTTCGCCGATCGGCGACATCCAAATCTCGGGCCACACCGAATTGGGCCTGTCGATCAATCCCGACAGCCCGGCCAATAACGCGAATTTCGGCCAGCCCTTCACCAACGGCGCCAATGCCTTCCGGATGAATCAGACCATGTTCACGGTCGAGCATGATACCGATTCCGCCGCCACGGCCATGGATTACGGCTTCAAGTTCCAGACCTTCTACGGCACCGATGCGCGGCTCACGCATTTCTACAATGAGTTCGACCGCGCGACCAACGGCCCCTATCAGTGGGACATCAACTACGCCGAACTGAACATGCATGCGCCGCCGGCCATGTTCGTCTCCAGCGGCGCCGACTTCCAGATCGGCGAATACGCCACGCCGCTCGGTTACGAGGTGATCGACGCCACGGGCAATCCGTTCTACTCGCACTCCTACATCTTCACCTACGGCCTGCCCTACAAGCACACCGGCATCCTCGGCACCTTCCACGTCAACGACACGGTCGACATCTGGGGTGGTTGGGACACCGGCGTGAACGACTCCTTCGTCGGCGCCAAGGGCAATGCCAATGCCAGCCTGTTGCATGGCATCCTCGGCTTCGGCCTCAACAATCTCATGGGCGGCAATCTGACCCTGGTCGCCCTGGCGCATCTCGGTGCGGAAAATCCGGTCAAGTCGTACGCCACCAATGTAGGCGGCGCGAATCCGTATTTCATTCATTCCGACCAGGCGACGGTGCAGTACTACGACGCGAACGGCACCTATAAGATCAACGACAACTTGAACATCACCACCGAAGTGAACCTGATCAAGAACGACGCTTACGGTTCGAGCGGGGGCGGCTTGGCGCAATATGTCAGCTACACCCTCAACGACCAGTGGACCCTGGGCGCCCGCGCCGAGGGCTTCGCCGACCAAAGCAAGGGCAACGGCTTCACCGGCTTCGTCACGGATTGTCCGGGCGGGCAGGATGCGGTCGATGCCGAGCGCAACACTTCCTATTCTCCCGGTCCCGGTCCTGGTGGCGGCCCCTTGAGCAACAACAACGTGCCCAACGGGTGCTATGGCGCCACCGGCCCGAACAACATTGGAAACAAGGCCTTCAACGTCCTCTATAGCGAGTTGACGATCGGCGCCAGCTACACGCCGCCGTTGACGATGCCGAGCACTTTGGGCCTGGTCATCCGCCCCGAAGCGCGGCTTGACAATGTCATCGGCGGCAGCAGGGGCTTGAAGCCGTACGACGTCAACAGCAAGGGCAACGGCACCAAGACGGACCAAATCACCTTGGCGGTGGACGCGATCCTCTCCTTCTAAATCGCGTCCCTCGTTCGGTCTCATACCAAGGCGCCGCCGGGAAACCGGCGGCGCCTTTCCTTTTGCCGGCCGCCTTGTCCGGCGAGTCTCTTTGCCGGTCGCCTTGCCCGGAGGGGTTTCTGATACGGCCGACAGCGGCAAAGCGAAGGGCGCGGGCCCTTGCGGACCCGCGCCCCTTTGCCTTTAGAGCTTAAGCCGTTCGGCCCCGGGCCTAGAGCATCGCGATGCCGGGGAAGAACAGGTAGCAGGCGACGCTGATCACGATGAGATAAACCAGCATCACCAACGTCCAGCCGAAATTGTGGCGGATGACCGCGCCTTCGTCCCGGACGAAGCGCGAGGTCGAAACGCCGACGCTGGCGGTCTGCGGCGCCACCGGCTTGCCGATCTCGGCGCCGATCGAGTTCACGGTCGGCAGCAAGAGCGGCGGGAAGCCCAGAAGCTGGCCGACCAGGGCCTGGAACTTGCCGAACATGGCGTTGGTCGAGGTGTTGCTCCCCGACAGCGCCACGCCGATGAAGCCCAGGATCGGAGCGACCACGATGAAGTAAACGCCCAAGGTGGAAAACGCCTTGGCCAGGGACGCGGCCATGCCCGAGAAATTATAGACATAGGCCAGGCCGAAGATGAACACGCCCACCAGCAAGGCGCCCCACATCTGCTGCCAGGTCTTGGCGAAGATCTCGCCGATCTGGCCGAACTTCAGGCTCCCCAGCATCATCATCAGGATCGAGGCGACGATCCAGGACGCCAGGATGGCCGAGCCGCCCACGAACGGCGTCCAATTGAACACCGCCCCGATGGTCGCGCCCGGCGAGATCGAGGACGCCGCCGTCACGGCATAGTGCACCAGGACGATGCTCGGCAGCTTCGACCACGGGCCGGTCCAGGCGACCACCACCGCCACCAGCACGGCGATCGGCAGCCAGGCCTGGACGATATCGCCGCCCGAAAGCCCGTGCGCGGCCACTTCGCCGCGGCCGGCGATCGGCTTGCCGCCATAGCCCAGCATCTGCGCCGGACGCCAGAACTTGAGCAGGATCAGAATGCAGATGAAGCAGACGATCGAGCCGGCGACGTCGGGCAGATAGGGTCCGAGATACGTCCCCACCGGCAGCTGGCCGGCGATATAGCCGAGCGAGCCGACGATGGCCAAGGGCCAGGCGCCCCACATGCCCTTCCTGCCGGAAACCAGGTAGATCAGGATCCAGGGCGGTAACAAGGCCAGGATGGCGACGATCTTGCTGATCGAGCCCGACAACGCCAGCAGCGGATAGCCGGTCACCGCCGCCAGCGCGATGATCGGCGCACCCAGCGCGCCGTAGGAGACGGGCGCGTTGTTGGCGATCGCCGCCACGCGGATGGCGTCGAGATCGGGAATGCCGAGGGCGATCAGGATGGGCGCGACCACCGCCCAGGGATAGCCGAAGCCCACCAGGCCTTCGAGCAACGCGCCGAAGGCCCAGGCGAACAGGATGGTCTGTATCCGCACGTCCTGGGTTCCCTGCGCGATCAGCCAGCGGCGCAGCTTGTCGAAGGCGCCGGAGACGACCATGGTGTTGAACAGGATCAGGCCCCAAAAGGTGATCCAGTCGACGTTCCACACGCCGGTCAAGGAGCCGTAGACATAGGCCTGGACGCCCTGGTCGAGCGGCATCTGCCAGACCCAAAGCCCGAGCGCGAGCGTGATCAGCGAGCCGATCAGCGTCGCCAGCCAGGCCGACCAGCGCAAAACCGCGAGCATGAACAAAAGCACCACCACCGGAATGAGCGCCACCAGCCAGGTGGCGAACAGATTTCCGGCGGGATCGAGAACTTGCGTGAACATGGTTTCTACCCCCGATTACTTCCCCTGATTGGTTCGGCGCGGTTGCGCCGTCATGGCCGCGTTTGGCTCCGGTGCCGGTTATCGGTCGGAAGCGGAAACCATCGCTGCTTATTTTTGGAGCATTTTTTTATCATAAGGATGGCGCGGGCTTTAAATTATAATTGCCGCCGATTCGGCCCGCTTGTGGATAACTTTCGGAAACGGGCTTGTGGAAAGGCGGTGGACGGTGGGTATTTTGGCCGATGGCGTTTGGCGCGAGGGATGGCACGATACCGGCAGCACCGGCGGCGCCTACATTCGCGCGGCATCGGGCTTCCGCCGCCGGGTAACATCCGGCGGAGCTCCAGGTTCCTTGGCGGATTTTCCGGCCGTTTCCGGGCGCTATCACCTTTATGTCGCCAAGGCCTGCCCCTGGTGCCACCGCGCCATGATCTTCCGGGTTTTGAAAAAGCTCGACGGCGTGGTGTCGATGAGCGAGGTCGAGCCGCTGATGCTGGAAAAGGGCTGGACCTTCGCAAAGCCCGATCCGCTCACCGGCGCGCTCTACATCCATCAGATCTACCAGCGCGCCGATCCCAAATACTCCGGCCGCGCCAGCGTGCCGGTGCTGTGGGACAAAAAAACCGACACCATCGTCAACAACGAATCCTCCGAGATCATCCGCATGTTCAACCGTGAATTCAACGCATTCACGGACGACCGCACGGATTACTATCCGGCCGGTCTGGCGGCGGAGATCGACGCGGTCAACCAGCGTGTCTACGAGGGCTTCAACAACGGCGTCTATCGCGCCGGTTTCGCCACCACGCAAGGCGCCTACGAGGCGGCGGTCAAGACCGTGTTCGAGACGCTCGATTGGCTCGAAGCGCTGCTATCGAGACGCCGCACTCTCGTCGGCGACGTCTTGACCGAGGCCGATTGGCGGCTCTTCCCCACGCTCGCGCGCTTCGACGCGGTCTATGTCGGCCATTTCAAATGCAATCTGCGTCGCCTGACCGATTACCCGGCGCTCTCGGCCTATGCCCGCCGGCTCTATGAGATGCCGGGGATAGCGGCCACCTGCGACTTCGATGAATACAAGCGCCACTATTACGGCAGCCACCGCACCATCAACCCCACCGGCATCGTGCCGCTGGGGCCGCTTGAGGATTTCCGTAACGCGGGATAAGGCCCGACTCAGGCGTAGCGCAGATTCGTTTCCTGGCTCTTTTTCTGCGCCGACAGCGTGATCATCAGCCCGTCCTTCAAGGACATCTCCGCCTTGAAGGCGAAGCGCTTCTCGGCGCGCGCCGGAGCGCCGACCGAGAGCCGCACGTCGCCCGGCCGGGGATCGCGATAGATGATGTCGGGGGTCACGCCGCACAATCCGGCGATGATCCGGGCCAGCTCGACGATCGAGGTGCCGACGCCGGTGCAGATGTTGTAGACGTCGCCTTCGGCGGGTTCGGCCATCGCCCGGACCAGGAACTGCACCACGTCGGAGACGTGGATGAAATCGCGCACCTGGTTCCCGTCGCCGTAGATGGTGAGCGAATTGCCGGCGGAGAGCCGGTCGCAGAAGATCGAGATCACGCCGGAATAGGGCGAATCCGGGCTCTGGCGCGGACCGTAGACGTTGAAGAAACGCAGGCCCGTGGTCGGCACGCCGTAGAGCGAGGATGCTACGCGCGCATGCAGCTCGCAGCCGAGCTTGTCGGCGCCGTAGGCGGTCATCGGCAGGGCGAGCGCGTTCTCGGCCAGCGGCACGTTCTCGTTGAGGCCGTAGATCGCGGCTGAAGAGGCATAGATCACCGGCACGGGGCCTTTGCCGCGCGCGGTGCGCGCGGCGTCGAAGATGGTGATGCAGCCGGTTAGGTTGGAGATGTGGGTCCCGACCCAGTCGTCGATGCTGCGCTCGACCGAGGCGATGGCGGCCAGATGGAACACGCCGTCGACCTCCTCCATCGCCTGGCGCACGGCGACGCGGTCGGCGACGTCGCCGATCATCAGCGAGGCCTCCTCGGGCGCGTTCTCCCGGCTGCCGGTGGAGAGATTGTCGAGAATGCGGACTTCGTGCCCTTCGGCGATCAGGGTGTCGGCGAGATGCGATCCGATGAAGCCGCAACCGCCGGTGACCAGATATCGCGCCATGAAGGACACTCGTTAATGTGAAGCCGGGCCCGGCGCGGCCGGAATTTCAACCGCAGGGCGCAAGGTCCCCACTCTAGGAATTAAGGCTTAGGGAAGTCTTAATCGCCCCCGCCGGACTATCCGGTGAATCCCAGGGGCAAGGACGGCTTGGCGGGGAAAGCCGCCGCTTGCCTTGCGGGAACCGGGAGTATGTCGCGCCCATGTGGATGTCGGATCGGGATCGTCCTTTAACGCTGAAATGGCCGGACCGCTTCGGCCCCGGCTGGGGGGCGGTCGGCGCCGTCCTGCTGCTGGCGCTCGCCTCGCTCGCCGCCTCGCTGGTTTCGCTCGAACGGTTGAAGAATGCCGCCCTCGCCGCCTTTGACGCGGGCCGGCCGGTCGGCCTGCATGTTCTCTGGGCGTCGTTGGGGCCGGGCGATGCGATGCTCGCGGCGCTTTGCGCGGCGGCGCTGATTTTCCTGGTCTATCTCGAAATGAGCCGCCGGGTTTTTTCGCGTTTCCTGGTATCGGCGAATGCTGCGCAGAGCTTCGCCATCCTGACCATCATCGTCGCCTGGCTGGGCCAGGCTTATCTCTTTCCGGGCGTGTTGCTGGGCGGCGACAGCGGAACGCACGTCGCCCGCTTTCTCGAAGTCCGCGCGGGCCTGGAAGCGGGCAGCCTGCCGCAATGGACCAATTTCGATTATCTCGGCAGCCCGCTCTTGGGATTTACCGGGCCGCTCCTCTATGTCGTGGGCGGCGCGCTCGACCTGCTGGTGCGGGATCCGGTCGCGACGGCGAAGATCCTGCTGTTCGCGGCCCATCTTGCCGCGGGCTGGGCCTTTTACGCGCTGCTGCTGCGCCTCGGCATCGCCAGAAACGCCGCGCTGCTCGCGGCGGTGGGATTTGCCGGCTCGTTCGCGGCCTTGCATCTCTTTCTCTATCGCGGCGTTTTCCCGCAGGCCTTGACCATCCTGTTCCTGGTGCTGATCTTCTACGCCGCCGAGGGCATCATGCGCGCGGGCGCGAAGCTCTGGCGCGATTGGCTGATTTTCGCGCTGTCGGTGGGCGGCATGATCGTCAATCACCAGCCGCATGCGCTGTTCGCGGCGCTCTATCTCGGGCTCTATGGCGGCGCGAGTCTGGCGCTGGGGCGGTGGGACTGGAAACGTCTCTGGGTGTTGCTCGCCGCGGGGATCGTTGGTGCCGGCATTTCCCTGGTGGCGGTCGTGCCGGTCATCGCCGAATCCAGCTGGGTGATGATCGATCCGGCGGGCGGGCTGTTTCAATTTCACGTGCCGACCTGGCGGCGATTGTCCGATCTCGTCATCTGGCGCGATACGCGGACGACATGGGGCACCGATTACTGGGCTTATCTCGGGATCGTCCTGGCCGGATTGGCGGTCGCCGGCTTGTATGCGGCCTGGCGCGGCCGGCTCGGTCCTGATCGCCGCCTTCTGGCCTTGGCGATCGCGCCCGCGTTGGCGGTGAGTTTCTTCGTCTATAATCCCGTCGTCCGCGACATCATCTTCATCCTGTTTTTCACGGGCATCCTGGCCGCGCTGGGGTTCGAATTTCTGGCGCGGGCGGCCCGCCCTTTGTCCCGCCTGCCGCTCCTGGTGGCGGCCGCGCTCGTGCTCGATGTCGCCAGCACCTCGATCCAGCCGGTGGCCCGCAGCGACAAGGCGTTCCTGATCGAAGCGGGACGCTATCTCGCGCAAACCGCCCCCGGGGAACGTTTCGCCGAAATCGACCTGGCGCGCGACGGCTCGATCCAGGCGGATATCGGACCCGATGCGGGACCGCTCAGCGCCTATGCGATGGTGCAACGGGTCGCGGGCCACCACAATATGGCGGCGACAAGGGTTCATAATTACGCCGAGACCGCAATCGAGATGGCGGCTTCGGATCTTCGCCGCGACGGGCGCGTCGGCGCGAATGCCCTGTCGCTGCTGCGTCTCTTGAACGTCAGCCGCATCATTTGCGTTTCGCCCGTCGCCGCGGGTTGCCCGGAAAGCTTCGTTCAGGCGAGATCGGAGGGCCCGCTCGGGCGGGTGATTCCCATCGCCGATTCCAGCCCCGTCCTCTTCAGCCAACGCCTCGTCGCTCTGGCGCCGCCCGCGCGGCTCGACAAACCCATGCTGTGGCCCGGAAACTTCGAAGGCGGCGATCCCTCGCCGCAAGTCTCGGGCATCGAGGATTTCCTCGCCCGCTACCTGCGCGATACGGACGTCGATTGGGCGTCCCATCAAGCGGCGGCCTTGCCGGTGCGCGATCTTCCGGCCGCAAGCCCGGCGCCGGATTCGAGCGGCCCGTTTCAGGCGGCGCTCGACGCCTACGACGTCTCGCTCCAGACCGTGAGAATGCGCATCACCGTGAGCGGCCGGGGTTACGCGCAACTGTCCCATCCCTGGTATCCGGCGACGGAAGTGCGCCTCAACGCGAAGGTGATAACGCCGCTCCAAGGCGCCTTCGATCTGATGGTCGTGCCGCTCGAGCCCGGCATCAACGACATCGAAATCGGTCCGGTTTGGACGCCGGTTCGGCGCTATTCGGCGCTGGCCTCGGCCGCGAGTTTGGCCCTGGCTTGCTGCTTTGCCGCCCTGCTCGCGGTCATCGAGCGCCGGCGCAAGCGCCCGGCGTGACGCGGAGCGGCGGCTACCGCCGCGATGCGAAATCCCGTTGCGCCGCCCGCGCGAACAGGAGGCCTGCCAGCACATAAGGGCCCAAGAAAAAGCGCGCCGTGGGTAGCGGGAAAAGCACGAAATGCGCGATGAGGAAGAAGATCAATCCACAAGCCAGGATGAGAATCCGCCGATCGAAGGCGTTCCCGTCCGGCGCTCGCCGCAGACGCCATTCGCGGACGGATACCAGGGCAAGGAAACTCGCCGCCAGCAGGAATATGCCGCCATTGCCGTCGCTGAGAATCTGCAGGATTCCGCCCGCGACGGCGCGTACATAGCCCAGCGGGTGGGGGACGAGGTCCGGCACGAGCAGCTTCTGCGGTCCATCGATCATCGTGAAGTTGAGAATCGCGATATAGCCGTAATTGCCGGTGGTTTTTTGAATGACGGCATAAGTCACGGCCGCCGCGGCAAGGGCCACGAGCGCGACGGCGCGGCGGCGCGGATCAAGCAGCGCTTCGCCGAGCAACAACGGGGCCGCGAACAGAATCGCATCGGTGCGCGCCGCCACGATCAAGCCGGCGAGCAGGATCAGCCAAATCGCGCGCCCGCCCGTCCTGTGTTCGGCCAGCCAAGCCTGCACGAAGAGAAGTCCGACCAAAGCCGCCACCGCATCCGGCGTGGAAAGCGCCGCTATCGGCAACCCGCCGGCGACGATCCAGGACAGCGGCGCCGCCAGCCGCCACGGCCCGGCCGGAATCCCGATCATCCGGACGATGGCGTATGACACAAGCACGGCCAACGCCGCGGCAATCGCGGAGACGGCATAAGTCGCGACCGCGTCGTTCCCGATCAATAATCCGGCCGCCGAGCAGAGGAAGATGTAAAGGGGACGGATTTCGTAGAACGGCAAATTCGCCGCGAAGAAGGCGTCGTCCTCATGCATCTTCTTCTCATAGGGCGCCGACACGGCGTTCTCGAAACGGGCGGGCCCCATCTTCGCCGCGAGCTCGCGATAGACCTCGTCCTTGCCGCCCGCTCCGCGCATCTCCTTGGCCAGGGTCGCGTAAGGAATGAGATCGAAGTTGAGGGCCGGATGGAGGAATCCGAAACCGAGGAAGGAAAGCGCGACCAGCGCCGTCAGCGCGGCGGGGAGAAGCGACCACGGCGACCGAGTTTCGGCATGAACCGGCTCAGTCACGGATCCGGCCGTAGTAAAGCTTGTAGTACGCCAGTCCGAGGATTTCATGGAGGGCGTAGAAACTGTCGGTGAGCGCGTCCGATTGCGGCAGGTACAAATTGGGGTCGAACGGAGAGGTGAGATTGAGATATGTCCGGATGGTCGGCATCGGGATGACGTCGAGCCCCTCATGCTCGAAGGCCCATAGCGCGCGCGGCATGTGCCAGGGCTGGGTCACCAGGATCACGGTGTGGATATGGGCCTCGCCCAGCAGCTGGGCGACGAAGCGCGCATTCTCGAAGGTGGTCTGGGACTGCTCCTCGCGCCAGCGCGCGGTGACGCCGAAATCCTGTTGCAGCGCGCGTTCCATCAAGGCCGCCATGGTCTCCCGGCTGTCGCCCACCTTGCCGCCCGAAACCACGATCGGCAGCGGATGCGCGCGCTCGATCTCGGCGGCGCGGGCGACCCGTTCCAGCGTCAACAGGCCCAGCTCGTCCGGCACCTTGTCGTTGTCGCCGTGATGGATGGTGCCGGACAGCACGACGATCGCCTGGGCGTCGTCGAGGTTGCGCGTGGTGTCGGGCACCTGCGCTTCGAGATACTGCAAGAGCCGGCTCGAAACATAGGGCGTGGCGAAACCGTAAAGGCAGATCAGGCTCAGAAACGCGATGCCCAGCCCCAGCTTCTTGCGCGATCCCAGCGCGATCAATATCCCGGCGAGCGCGGTGACGATGAACACCGTCGGCTGCAGCACGAAGGAATAGGCGAGGAAGGAAAGGATCGGCTTGGCTCCCTCTAAACGGGACGCGCCTCGGCCGGTTTGAGCCGCCGCATCACGGCCTTGCGCAGGAGATGCGGGAGCAGCAGCCGAAGCGGCATGCGCAGGCAATGACCGCGAAGATACAGGAACCCCAGGGCCAGTCCAGTGAGCCGATCGCCGCAACTGGGATGAAGCGGGCGCAGCGCCCGCTCGAACGCGAAATCCATCAGCAGCGAAACCGCCGGCGCCGGAGCGGGGACGGGGTCGCGCAGGATTCGCGGGGGCACCGGCGTCCCCAGGAATCGGGCGGCGTAGCGCAGGGCGTAGTGAAGCGGCCGTTCCAGCCGCAGCGTCGACGCCCGGGCGGTCAAGACGTCCCAGAAATCGGGCCCAAAATTCGGCGGAGCCGAGAAATGCCGCAACAGCCGGTTGATGTCGTCGAGGTCGCGCAGGCCGTTGACGAATTCGCCGTCGTCGAACAGATGGACGGCGGCATGCAGCACCATGTCCTCGGGCGCCAGCACGGCGAAGCGCCCGTCGGTTCCGGCGGGTTTCGCGGCGTCGATCATGCGCTTGGCGTCGACCGGGTGGACCGAGGTCAGCGGCACGATGTTGTGATGGACGTCGATGGTGGTGCGCCGGCTCTTGTGCTGCAAGGGCGGCAATTCGTGCATCCAGCGGCGGTAATAGCTCTGGTCGTAGGAATCCTGCTTGACCGCCTGCCAGCCGCCCGACGCCAGATCCTTCTCGGCGGCGGCGATGAGCCGCCTCGGCACCAGGATATCGATGTCGCCGAAGAGCCGCCCGCGCGAGGGCGGCAACCCCGCCGCGGCATAGGACGCGCCCTTGAGCAGGATGGGTTTGACGCCGAGGCCTTGCAGGGCCTCGCCGATATGATCGAGTTCGCGCGCGACGTCGCTCGCGTGTTTGGCCGCCAGGATTTGCGCCGCTTCGAGATGGCCGCGCGCCCGTTCCGGCACGCACCCGCCGAGCCCGGCGGAGGATATCAGACAGGCTATCCGCGCCAGCAAACCGGACCGGCGCGCCTGGCGGATGGCGATGTCCCAGTCCTTCAGGCGCCAGTTTTCGATCGCGGATATCGCGGCGAGGGCCGGCGACACAAGGTCGGATGCCCGGCCGTTACCCTTGGTCATGATCGGCCCCGGTCATGCCCGCTATCTATCCGCATTAATCTTTAGATTTTATTTACGTAAGCCTGCAAGCCGCGAAACAGATACTTAAATCCGGATAACCTTTCAGTAAGCTTTTCCCGGTATATCTCGGGCCTAGCGTTTGAAAGATTTAGCGAAAAGGCGAAATCGGCATTTCGCGGTCTTTCCGGCGCAAGCGGGCCGAGTTCGATGGCGATCATCGGGCGGCCATCACACTGTGGGGAGTGACTCTCTTGCCGCGTTATGCCCTTCGCCCGGTCCTGATTCTCGCGCTGCTGTTCGCCGCGGGTTGTTCCACGATCTCCGATTGGTCGGACGACCTGGTCGGCAACAGCTATCAGCGTTATCAGGCCAAGGAGGCCAAGCAGGCCGCCGCCGACAACGGGCTCAGCATTCCCCCCGACATGAATGCGCGGCCGAATCTGCCGCAGCCGGTGGTCGCGTCGCAGCAGCCGCAATACTCCCAGGTGCAATACGCGCAGCCGCAAGTCGCGCAGCCGCAAGTCGCGCAGTCGCAATACGCGCAACCGCCGCAGACGGTGATGCCGCCGCAATACGCGCAATACGCGCAGCAGCCGGTGGCCGCGGCGCCGCAGCCGCAACATTCCCAGGTGCAATACGCGCAGCCGCAATACGCGCAAGCCCAGCAGCCGGCATCCTCCGCGCCGCAACAGCAATTCGTGCGGCAGAATTACGCCCCGTCGCAGATGGCCGCGGCCCAGACCCAGCTTCAGACCCAGATCCCGGCGCCGCAGACGCCGATGCCGGCCCAGGTTCCGATGACCCAGGTTCCGATGCCGCAGGGTCCGGCTCCGCTGGCCTACGGTTCGGCGATGCCGGCTCAGATGGTGACGCAGAGCGCCGGCCTGCCGGGCGCGGCTTCGGCCGGATTGAGCGACCCGAGCATGGAGAACTACCTGATCGGTCCCGGCGACGAGCTCGACATCTTCGTCTGGCGCAACGCCGACCTCACCACCAAGGTGCCGGTCCGCCCCGACGGCAAGATCTCGATCCCGCTGGTCGATGACGTGATCGCGGTCGGCAAGACGCCGTCGATGCTCTCGCGCGAGATCGAGGAAAGGCTCAAGGCCTACATCAAGGATCCGATCGTCACCGTCATCGTCTCGAATTTCGTCGGACCCTTCTCGCAGCAGGTCCGCGTCATCGGCGAGGCGACGCAGCCGCGCGCCATTCCCTATCGCGCCAACATGACGATGCTCGACGTGATGATCGAAGTCGGCGGCCTGACCCGGTTCGCCGCCGGCGATCGCTCGGTCGTCGTGCGCAATTTCAACGGCAGGAAAGAAACCATCAAGGCGCACCTCGACGGCTTGGTCAAGGACGGCGACGTGACCGACAACATCGCGATGCGCCCGGGCGACATCGTGATCATTCCGCAGCGCTACTTCTAGAAACGGACGGGACGGGTACAAGGCAGTCATTATGGAATCACTATCCAGTCTGGTCTTCCAATACCTGCACGCGATCTGGCGGCGTAAGTGGATCGTCGCGCTCGCCGCCTGGGCGGTGTGCATCGTCGGTTGGACCGTCGTCGCCATGATTCCGAGCCGTTACGAGTCGACGGCGCGCGTCTACGTCGACGCCGACCAGCTGCTGACGCCGCTGTTGCGCGGCATCACGGTCGACGTCGATCCCGGCCAGCAGCTCGACGTGCTGCAACACACGCTGCTGTCCCGGCCGAACATGGAACAGCTGATGCACATGGCCGACCTCGACCGCACCGTCAAGACCGCGGCGGACAAGGACGCGCTGATCCAGAGGCTGATCCAGCAGATCGTGATCATCCCGCAGACGCGGAACCTGTTCGTCATCTCCTATCAGGACACCAATCCGACGACCGCGCGCAACGTGGTGCAGAGCCTGCTCACCATTTTCGCCGAGAACACCGCCGGCACGCAGCGCGCGCAGATGGACAACGCGCAGCGCTTCTTGAACGACCAGATCGCGCTCTACGAGCAGCAGCTCCGCGACGCCGAAAAGCGCAACGCCGATTTCCGCGGCGCCCACCTCGAGGTGCTGTCGGGCGCCGCCTCGTCCGCCGCGATCGACAGCCTGCGCAAGCAGCTCGAGCAGACCAAGAACGATCTGCAGGACGCGATCGTCAAGCGCGACGAGGTGCAGAAGAACATCGACGGCCTGGTGCCGGTCAGCAGCCTCGATGCGACATCGGCAACCGCCGCCATCGCCGGCGGTCCCAACGCCGAACAACGCCTGGTGACGCTGCAACAGCAGCTCGTCGATCTGCGCCTGCGCGACACCGACCAGCATCCGGACGTGATCGCGCTCAAGAATCAGATCGGCGCGCTCAGCGCCGAAATCGCCGCCGCCCGCGGCCTCAAGAGCGGGGGCGCCACCTCCGCTTCCGGCGAGGGCGGCGCGGTTCGCACCCGGGTTTCGAACGTGGTCTATGACCAGGTCCGCATCCGTCTCTTGGACGCCCAGTCCCAGGTGGTCTCGTTGCAGCGCCGGGCCGACCAGGCCCAGGCCGAGCTCGACCGCGTCACCGCCATCGCCCAATCCCAGCCCGGCGTCGACGCGCAGATGGAAGACATGGACCGCGACTACGGCATCCTCAAGAAGAATTACGAAGAGCTGCTGTCGCGGCGCGAGGCGACCAACCTCGCCGAAGCGGCCGACACCACGGCCGACAAGATCCAGTTCCGCATCGTCGACGCGCCCCAGGTGCCGACCGTGCCGTTCGCCCCCAACCGCCCCCTGCTGTTCTCGGTCGTGATGATGGCGGGCGTGCTCGGCGGTCTCGCCATTCCCATCCTGCTGACGCAGATCGACCGCTCCTACGCTTCGCTGCAGCGCCTGCGTGGCCTGGGCCTGCCCGTTCTGGGCGGCGTCACCTACGTCTCGCTCTTCAAGTCGAAGAGCCAGGGCATGATGGAAACCGCCGGCTTCGGCGCCTCGGCCGTCGCCTTGATGATGATCTATGGCGTGCTCATCGTCTTGTCCATCAACCTTCACAGTGTCATGTCCGGGAGTCTGGGCTGATGATCGACGAGACCTCGCGCAAGCTGATCGAACGCGCCGCCGCCCATCTGCGCGCCCGCGGGCAAGCCCCGGCCGCGCCGATGGCGCCGCCGCCGACGCCGCCGGTCAACGATCCCTATGTGCCGCCGTCGGCCAGCCGCGCCGCTTATGCGCCGCAAAGCGCCATGGCCCCCGAATCCGCCTATCGCGAACCCGTGCTGGCCGGGCCGGTATCTCCGCGCCATCGCGGCGCCGGGCCGCGCGCCCAGGCCGCGCCCGCCTATCTCGAGGAAGAATACGAGGAACCGGCGCCCGCGCCGCAAGGTCACAGCCGCCAGGTCTCGATCGACCGCAACAGCCTGGCGCGCCACGGCATCGCCATTCCCTCGGCCAAGCGCTCGCGCGTGGTCGAGGAATTCCGCATGGTCAAGCGTCAGGTGGTCGGCAATTACATGGAAGAGGCCGCCGACGACGCGATGAATAAGAACCGCGTCATCATGGTGACCTCGGCCCGGCCGCGCGAGGGCAAGACCTTCACCGCCATCAATCTCGCCCTCTCCATCGCCACCGAGCAGGACCTCAAGGTTCTGCTGATCGATCTCGACACCAAGTACCACGCCATGCAGGACATGATGGGCATTCCGGCCAATTACGGCCTGATCGACCTCTTGTCCAACCCCGAGATCGATTTCTCCGACGTGGTGTTGCGCACCAATTTGCCGAATCTCACGGTCATGCCGGCGGGCACGCCCAACGTCCGCTCGCCCGAGCTTTTGTCGAGCAAGCGCACCCGCGCGATGTTCACCGAGATGACGCAGCGTTATTCCGACCGCTTCATCATTTTCGACGCGCCCTCCGTCCTCGGTTCCAGCGACCCGGCGGTGCTCGCCGGGCTGGTCGGCCAGGTGGTGATGGTGGTCGAGGCCGACCGCACCCAGCAGGAAGAGGTCGAGACCGCGGTGGGTCTCATCAGCGCCTGCCCGATCGTCAGCCTCCTCTTGAACAAGATCCGCACCTCGGCCGCCGATCAATTCGGCTCCTATTCCGACTATTGATCCGTCCCGCATCCCATGCAGAAGCCCGTGTCGAGCGCAGAATGCAAATCACCCGTCCGCTGGCCGTCCTCCTCTCAGCCGCAACCCTCCTTGCGGCCGGGCAGGCCTCGGCTCAATTCGCGGTAGGCCCGCTCGACGACCAGGGCAACGGGCCGACGCCGCCGTTCTACGATCCGCTGCTGCGTCAGAATACCGACGACCTCAAAGAGCATCTTCCGCCCGGCGCCCCGTTGTGGCTGATCGCCCCCCGCATCACCACCTCGGTGGAGTTCACCGACAACGTCTACAACGCCCAGGCCGGAAACCGCGTCGCCGACGTCATCACCACGGTCGCGCCCGGCCTTTACATCGGCGGGGATTCGCCGCGGCTGACCGCCAATTTCGACTATAACCCGCAGATCCAGCGCTATTTCGCGGCTCCCAGCCTTAACAATATTCAACAGAGCGCGTTCTTCGAGGCCGTCGGCCGCCTGAAACAGGACGACTCGCTCGATCTCGACGCCACCGGCGCGGCGTTCCAGAGCTCGCGCGACGGCTCTTTCGGCGGCTTGCCGACGAACGATATCACCGCGAACGACCGCGTCGCGAGCTACGCCATCCAGGCCAGCCCGGTGGCGCGGAATCATTTCGGCGTCTTGGGCGATAACGAGCTGCGCTACACCGTCGGCGAGACCCTGTTTCGAGGCAACGCCGGCGCCGGCGACACCGGCCTCGGCACCACCGGCACCAGCACCGGCAGCAACGTCACCACGGCGATCGGCGATGCCACCTACCAGGAGCTGCGCGAAACCCTCGATTCGGGCGACGCCGGAAAATACCTCAGCAACAGCCTCCTGCTCGACGGCCAGCAAACCAACGTCACGAACGGGGCCGGCTCGAACCGGCAAACGCTCGCCAGCGACGAGATCCGGCTCCATCTGCGCAGCAATTTCGCGCTGGTGGGGGCCGGCGGCTGGCAGACGATCGACTACGAGACTCCGCTGGTCTCGAATTTGAACGGGCCGACCTGGTATGGCGGCTTCGTCTATCAGCCCAACCAGGATTCCCAGATCGAGCTCAATTACGGCCACCGAAACGGCGGCAATTCCTTCCTCGGCGATCTGCGCTATTCGATCACGCCGCTCACCACCCTTTATGCGGGCTACTCGGAAGCCACCAGCACGCCGCAACAGACGATCCTGAGCAACCTCAACAACGCCGTGCTGGGGCCGAACGGCACGACTCTCAGCGCCATCACCGGCCTGCCGCTTTCGCTCAACAACAATGAATTGAGCCTGCAGAACGACGTCGACCGGGTGCAGAATTTTACCTCCAGCCTCGTCACCCAGCTCGCCACCGACCGCTTCAGCCTGAGCGTGAATCACGAGGAATTGACCTCGCTCACCGGCTTGACGGCGGGCGACCAGTACACCGGCGTCTCCGTCGCCTGGAATCGCGCGCTGAACGAGCAGAACAGCCTCTATGTCGTGACCAGCTATTACTCGCGCGGTTTCGATCACATCCACTCCTACTTCAATCTGGTCTCGTTCGATCATGAGTTCGGCCGGGATCTGTTCGGCAATATCTCCTACTCCTTCACCTATTCCGACATGCAGAACCCCAGCTCCAACTATTTCCGCAACTCGCTGGTCTTCTCGCTGCGCAAGGTCTTCTAGGAGCGGATCGATGGACGGCACCGGGCCACGCCGCGAGGGACAGTTGCGCAGGGTCGGCGGCCGCGTTCTCAACGCCATGACCGTCGACGTCGAGGATTATTTCCAGGTCGAGGCGCTGTCGCGCGCGGTGCCGCGCAAGGATTGGGACGCGATTCCGCCGCGGGTCGAGATCGGCACCGATCGGCTGCTCGGCTTGTTCG
>Ga0187863_10000699_pt1 | contig 28318 bp, 32 predicted proteins | sample June2016WEW_11_1_FD_132975 | JGI IMG/M metagenome (GOLD analysis project Ga0187863, IMG submission 132975) | Peatland microbial communities from SPRUCE experiment site at the Marcell Experimental Forest, Minnesota, USA - June2016WEW_11_10 | ecosystem: Environmental > Terrestrial > Soil >...
GATGCTGGGCGTCACTGAAAACACGATCCTCGGACCTGCCGACCATCTCCTGAAGAACGCTGCCGACGCCGTGGGATGCGGGCACACTTTTTACCGCACGAAAGTGGGCATCTTTCAGCCCAAACAGGGAGAACCCGGCAACCAGGTCATCTCTGATCCATTCTTCGGGGGAGAAGGCCCCCAGCGCACCACCTGTATCGCCTGCGGTGGCTGCATGATGGGCTGTCGCTATGGCGCGAAAAACACCCTGGATCTCACCTACCTGTATCTGGCGGAAAAGCACGGCACGCGGGTCTTTCCTGAAACCCAGGTGGTGAGCGTTAAGCCGCTGGGCGCCGTGAGTGATGGCGGCGCCGGATACGAAGTGCACACCGTGAATTCCACGGCGCGGATTCGCCGACAGCCGCGGCGCTTCACCTGCCGTGGGGTGGTCTTCTCCGCATCTTCGCTGGGCACAATGGAACTGCTCTTTCAGTTCAAAGAGAATGGCTCATTGCCGGCCATCAGCCAGCAACTGGGCAAACACGTGCGCACCAATTCCGAATCGCTGATCGGTGTACGCATGCCGGGTTACCGTGAAGATTTGTCGCAGGGCATAGCCATCGGTTCCGGCATCTACATTGACCAGCACACCCACATTGAAGCCGTCCGATATCCGCGTGGCTCCGATGCCATGGGCCTCCTGACCACGATCCTGACGAATGGCCGCCCCGGGCCGCGGCGGATTGCGCTCTGGCTAAAGAATGTGGTCTCCTCTCTGCTACGCCATCCGCTCAAGACCGTGCGCGTGCTGCAACCGTTGGGCTGGGCACGGGAGTTTGTGATTTTGCTTTGCATGCAGGCGCTCGATGGCGAGATTGAGATGCGCTGGCAACGTCCCTGGTTCTGGCCGTTCCGGAAATTTCTTGTCAGCCGGGGCGAGAAAGTTCCTACCTACATTCCCAAGGCGAATGAGTTTGCCCAGAAGTTCGCGAAGTTGACCGGGGGGTTGCCCATGAGCATGCTTCCGGAGATCCTCTTCAATGTTCCGAGCACGGCTCACTGCATCGGAGGTTGCGTCATTGCCGATTCTGGCGCCCACGGTGTCGTGGATTCACACCATCGCGTTTTCAACTACAAGAACATGTACATCTGCGACGGATCGGTAGTGGCGGCCAACCTCGGCGTTAATCCGAGCCTGACCATTACTGCGCTTGCCGAGCGAGCCATGAGTTTCATCCCACCAGCAGCGGACACAGCTTGGAACGACACAAGCCTTGGTTCTTGATCATGTGGAGGAAGGAATGAGAAGCCGAAACAGCCACTTTGATAGTGTCTGCATCAAATCCACCGGGTCTTACGTTCCGTCCAAGATTCTGACCAACGAAGAAGTGGTGGCAAACTTGTCAACCTCTCCGCAGTGGGTGGTCGAAAAGTTGGGGATTCGCGAGCGGCACATCGCTGCACCAGAGGAATACACCTCGGACCTTGCTGCCGGTGCCGGGTTGTGCGCGATCGCTTCGGCAGGGCTTGAACCAAACGATATTGAGTTGATCATCGTTTCCACGGCGACACCCGACCGCAAGATGCCCTCATCGGCATGCATTGCGCAGACCAAGATGGGCATTACCAACGGCTGCGCCGCGTTCGATGTAGCGGCGGTGTGTGCCGGGTTTGTTTACGGCGTCACGATCGCCGGCCAATTCATCCAGAACGGTATGTACGAGCGTGTGTTGGTAATCGGCGCCGATACCTTCTCCAAGGTCACGGACTGGAACCACCGCGACTGCGTCGTTTTTGGAGACGGTGCCGGTGCCGTGGTACTCGAGAGGAAGGATCGGGAGAATGGGCTCTTTTCAAGCATTCTCCTCGCCGATGGCGAGGGAATGGACCATTTCACAGTCTACCCTGGGGACGCCTACTTCAAAATGAATGGACAGGCGGTTTACCAGAAGGCTACAACCGCGGTGCCCGAGTGTATTCGGGAGATTCTCCGCATAAACGGGCTGAGACTCGAAGACGTCTCCATGATTGTTCCGCACCAGGCCACAGTTGGCGTGCTCAAACGCATCGCTGAGGAACTCAACATCCCTTTTTCCCGAATCCAAACAAACCTGGAGTTGTACGCGAACACCGCTGGAGCCACAGTTCCGCTGCTCCTCGACCAAGTAAACCGACGCGGTCTCCTCCACGAAGGCGATCTTCTCTTGCTCGTGTCCATCGGCGCAGGCTGGACCTGGGGCGCAAGCTTATATCGATGGTGAGTTCCGATCTACCGTCACCAAAACGAATTGTGAAAGGTCTAGCATGACCCAGTCCCAAGAGGCATAAGCTTTAAGTAAGGCATGGATTTGATTTTCATATGTGCGCTGCCATCGACCCTATTGGCGCGTCGTAGCGGAACGTTTCGCCGACACTCCGCCTTTGCTACACTCGACTAGACGCACGAACCAACCGCATTTGAGGCAATCATGGACATCAGGACTGTAGAAGTAATCGGCGCCGGCACGATGGGCAATGGCATTGTCCACGTCTTCGCCAAGGGCGGATACAACCTTGTGCTGGTCGACGTGGAGCAGAGCTTCGTCGACCGAGGTCTTCAAACCATGTTATACGCAGGATTTATACGCAGCAAATGACATCGAAAGTCGTTTAAGGGCAGTTTTTGTAGATTTTCCTACTCCAAGATCCTATTTGGGATGTCCGTAGAGTAGTTTTTCGCAGCTACACTGCCGGTGGGCCAGTTGAGGAACCTCTCTGGGCGCGTTGCAGTCTTGCAACCAAGCGGGAGCATGCCAGCGCAATCCTTGCTCTGAACCAAGGTTATCGGGCGAAGCCGCTGTGTCGGTTCAGGCTCTCGAAACTCTAGCTAGCTCTAGCGATCATCGCTCTGAAGCGGTAACCACCGAGCACGTCAATGCCGTACGGGGTGTAACCAGCCTGGCGACACTCGAGACCTTGCAGAAGCGAAAATTGATCGCCTCGGTCCGGCCCCACGACGAAGTGGGCAGAAGTAAGCACTGGCGGACCACAGAAGAATTCCTGAATGAATTCGGTCTGGGGAGCATCGATGAGGTCTATGCCGCGGGAAAAATCGAGCGGCTTTTCGGACCGGTCTTCGCCTTGATAGAAAACGGTCTCAATAACTCTGCACAAAATGCTGAATCGTCTCAGGAACTCCGCTCACCCAGTCTCAACAACCCGGCAACAAAAGCCACCTAACGCCTTGTCTGATCAATTCCGACGGTTTGGGCTTACACCCCAAGTTCACACTAAGCTGTGACACCGGTTACTGCAAGCTGTGACACCGCTTACTGCAGCCAACAGTACTTGGTGCAACCTTGTTCACACCATTAGTTCAGACCCAGGGAACGCTCATCGAACCACCAGAACGACATGTTGCTGGACCCGATTTGGATAGACCGCGCGAATAGGTCGCAACGATGCCGCACCTAGTGTAGAAGGGCAGAGAGCCATGCCGACTATAAAAACACCCACTATCGAAGAACACATAAAGCTCGCGGACGAGTTGGCGAAAGCTGTTTTGAACGCTTGGGGACTCAACGCCATCACGGGACACACAGCTCGTTTCACCGTCGACTTCAAGGCGTTAGCTAACAAAGCCGCCGCATACAAAAGCGCAGAGCACGTCGCGGACGGTGCCCACAAAGCTAAAGCCCTTGCTGGGAAGATGAGTTCGCAACAGAACGCGGACTACAGTCAACTCGATCTTCTAATCGAGCAAGCCGTCGCTGACGAAAACTCCGCGCGGGAATCGTTTGCGCGAGCATGTAAAGAATATTCGGAAACGAACGGCTGCGCGTGCCTGGGGACGTGGGCCGCGTAGGTCGAGAAATAGCTGGTGCGCAATTTAATAGATCGAAATTCGATGTGGCGGTCGTGGTTCAACTGACCTGAACTGGAATGCAACCGAGGTTTGACCTCCCCCCTTCACCCACACCTAACATGTCTTCCCAGTGTCCACGTCCTCTCAACCTGTGGGGCAGACGGTGTCCCATTACCGCATCCTCAGCAGGATCCCTAAAGGTTGCGATCACACGTGCCGGTGACGCCCGTCATAGTCCGCCTGCGAAACCGCGCCTAGAGTGATGTGCGTTGGGCGCACGGCACCCGCTTTAGCTGGAACTCAACCGGCCGCCCCGAACCTTCCCGAGGCCAGAGTCCAACCGCCCCTTTCGTTCCTCGCGGCCTCATTCTTCTCGCTGAAGCTCAAGAAATCTGTGGAGGTTCCCACCTTGAAGTTCTTGATCTCTCTCGCAGGCAGCAAACACGCTACATATTTCCGAAGTCTGGACCTTGCGCTGATGGCGTTCATTGTAGCTATGGGGTTGGCACTCGGCGCACAGGCGCAATACTACAAATTCACAGCACTGGATACGTTCCCGGCCTCCAGAAGCGATTCTTTCGGACGCAGTGGTAAGCGGTGGCGAATGCGAAGACGTAGCTGGGAAGAAAGGAAGGTTCAAATATGAAAATCACCGAGATAGAAATACATGCTGGAGATGTTGACCACGTTTACCGAACTGTGGGGGAAATCTCTGCAAAGGTCGAAGATGCCTCGCTTTCCACTTCGTTTCGCCGACAGCATGTTCGTTCATCGCGGGGATGAGTGAACGTCGAATCCGTACTTCCTCAGAGTCTCCGCGACTTCAGCGGTTTTGATGAATGATAAAAACTGCTTTGCCGTTTCCTTATTCTTTGACGAGTTAAGGATGACACACGCCTGCTCGATGGGCGGATATTCACCAACGGGAATCTCAACGAACCGCCCTTTATCTTTCATGTTCGGAGACCAAGCGAGAGACAGAGCCACTATTCCCACATCAGCCGATCCCGACATGACGAAGGAAGCAGTCTGGGAGATGTTTTCCCCCAGCACAAACTTGTCCTTCACTTTGTCATAAATACCCGCCTTCTGCATGGCAGCGACGGCGGCTTGTCCATACGGGGCATGCTGTGGATTCGCAACGGCAATCTTCTTGATGGAAGGGGTTAGCAGGGATTGCAGCCCGGAACTGAGGTCTAACCCAGAGTCCTTGGGCACCCACACCACGATCTTGCCTCTGGCGTACTCGTAGTAGCTTCCGGGCTCCGTTAATCCTGCAATCTCCAACTTCTTCGCATAGTCGAGATTGGCCGACAAAAACATGTCAAAGGGTGCACCATTCTGAAGCTGTTGGAAGAAGTTCCCTGATGAGCCGTAAGTCAGCTTCACTTCCTTTCCTGTTTCCTTCTGAAATTTAGCTGCGACATCTTGCATCGCAAACTGAAGGTCGGCTGCGGCAGCCACCGTGATTGCTTGGGCTGCACAAAATTGACAGACAAACGTGATCGCCAGAAGCGTAATCCGGTTCCGTGTCCGCTTGCTCATACACGCTCTCCTATAACGTCCATAATTAGCGAATGCCAATCTCAGCCAGAAACAAGTTGCGTGGAACTATCGAAGCAGTCCAGTTGGGTGATGTCGTGGCCACGTGGTCGTCCGGGTGGGTGACAATCTCATTGAGAGTACGATCACACGGCGCAGTGCTGACGATTTGAAGCTCAAGAAGGGCGACACGGTGGTTGCTGTTGTTAAAGCCACAGAGGTAATGATTCAGAAGGATTAACTTCTTACTGCACATCCACAATTTTCAACGTCGTGACCTGTCGCACCCAACGAGCCATTCTCTTTTCATCCGGGATAACGATCCGGTACGGCCCCGCTTTTGTATCCAGTGGTTTTCCGTCCTGCAAGAAGGCAAGAACAATTTGTTTGTCGGTAAAGTCGGGGTCAATCTCAGGAAGGGCGATGACGGCACTGTAGCCGTCGGCAGCTTCCACGAGAAGACATGAAGCTAACCGCTTGCCTCGCATCGAGTGTCCGAACTCAACGCCCCCCTTTTCGAGAACTGTCTTCAGAGCCACGCCCTCGAATGTCGCGTTATTCTCTGATCCATGAGTCGCGACATTTACGTGGGGCAAGGATTCGATGTCCGACCTCGCCAACACAGTCTGTTTTCCGCCCTCCGTTTGAATCGTGAGTTGCTGGCATTGCGCCAGTGCGGCACCCAGCAGCAGAACGAGTAGCACGTGTGAAAAGGGTCGGTTTTTCATGAGTCAAACCCGCAAGATCATTACTTCGGTAGCCTTTATGAGGGCTGCGGCAGTCTGTCCTCGCTTTAGCTGCATTTCTCTGGCAGAGCGTGCCGTGATGATGGACGTGATTTGCTGACCACCGATTGAAACCCTGACTTCAGCCATCAAACCGCTGATTTGCACGGACTCTATTCGACCCACAAGCTGATTCCGACCACTCACACGCCGGATTTCTTGTTTGCGTTGTTGCTCGGTCTTGCCACGGGTTCGGAAAAGCAATCTGTCCACTTCGCTCTGCGGGATACGATGGTGTCCCCCCGCAGTCTGAGTGCTTCGAATCTTCTTCTTGTAAATCCACTGCTTGATCGTTGGGAAGCTGATCCCCAGTTGCAAAGCTGCATCTCGAAGCTTCAGCAGTCCCTCAATATTCCGTTCGGATTTGCGGTCCTTCTGCATCGGGACGCAATCGTAGCGACAACGACGTTCTCGGTCAACTCAGTCACATCCGCATGAGTATAGCCCACGAGCCTCATCGTAAAACAGACCAAATCGTACAGTTCTGGACAATTGAATCGTATGTAATGTACACTTCCGCGTTCTGTCCCAACCGATTGATGTTTCGAGGTCGAAATGCGCAAGGCTTACCTGTTTATCGCAGCGGTTGGTTTTTTGTTTTCGTCATCCTCGGCATGGGCCCAAACGGGAGCAAGCCTTTCCGGCGTGGTGACGGACCAAACCGGCGCAGCCCTTCGCGATGTCGCGGTGACTATCAAGAGCGTCGACACAGGTGCAACGCGCACGATCGCAACCGAGGGCGAGGGGCACTTTCGGGCGTCCGGCCTGCCTCCGGGGCGCTTCGAGATTCGAGCGGCAAAACAGGGGTTCGCCGATGAAACGCGCCCCGGAATCAGCTTGGCGGTCGGCCAGGACGCCACGGTCGACATTAAGATGCAGCAGAGCGCCCCCGACGCCTGCGCGAGCGGCCACGAGTTGGCCACCACCGATTGCACGCTGACGTGGCACGGCATCACGCTGTACGGTGCGTATGACGTCGGCGTCGGCTGGGTCAGCCACGGCTTACCGGAGAAGGCTACAACTATGAAGGCGAATCCCTGGTGAACCGAAACGGCTATCAGCATCGATTTCTCATCGCACCGAACAACCTGTCGCAAACGGGTCTGGGCATCCGGGGCAAGGAAGAGTTTATGCCCGGCTGGTCGCTTGTGTTCAACGCTTCCACTGGCATCAATCCGCAGTCCGGCCTGCTGGCCAACGCGTCAAAGACCGACATCATCAACAACGGCCTTCCCCGGAGCAGCTATTCGATCGCCATCGACGGCGCGCGCGCGGGCCAACCGTTCAATGATGAATTCTATGCCGGTATATCGTCCACGAATTTCGGGACTCTGACCTTCGGCCGTCAGCGCTCTCTCGGCACCGATGCGATGCTCCGGTACGATCCGGCCGGCGGCGCTTATGCCTTTTCGTACATAGGATATAACGGCACGATGGCTGGAGGCGGCGACACCGAGGACAGCCGTTGGGACGACGCCCTGAAGTATCGCCTCACCTATGGCCCGATCCATTTCGGCGCGATGTATAAATTCGCCGATGGTTCTGCCGGCTGCTACTCGGCCTCGTCAACCTGGGCGGCCACCACCTGTACCCCGGAATCGGTGCACAACAACGCCTTTGGATTCGACCTCGGCGGAGACTACGGCAAGTTCTCGGCCGACGTCGTCTTCCAGCATTACAACCAGGCGATCAGCGTGTTGAACCCCTTGCTGGGACCGCAGAGTCTGTCGGCACCCTATCAGTCGACCACGGACAGCATCAATACGAACCAAATCACCGGGGCCAATCTGATCGACCCGAACGACACCGTGTATGGCATCGTGACCGACAACAACGCAGCTATGTTCGCTGCCAAATATGCGTCGGACCGGTGGAAGTTGTTTGCGGGCTACGAATACATCTGGCAGAATAACCCGGCGAACCCGTTGGGCGTTGGCGCCTCGGACCAGGGCGGCTATATCATGAGCGGGGTCGAAGACGACAATCTTGATTCTGAAAAGTTGGTGCAGATCTGGTGGACGGGCGCAAAGTATACCTACCGCAGCAAAACCGACTTCACTTTCGCATGGTATCAACAGCGGCAGAACGACTTCCGTGTTCCGCAGACCTGCTCGGCCTCAGCCGGTTTCCGCGCTTCCTGCGCGGGCACCCTCAACGAGGGATCGCTTTATGTGAATCATCACTTCACCAAGCGCTTCGACGCTTATGCCGGAATTGCGTATTCCTACGTGAGCGGTGGTCTGGCCATCGCCATTCCCCATGGCCCCGGCGTCCCCTATAACTCCAACAGCAACCTTGCTCCGACAGTCGGATGTCGTTTCACCTTCTGATCGTTTCCGCGCGGCGGGTTCGAAATCGCCACGACTTCATTGCTTGCTACGCGAGTGAAAACGATTCTGTGCCCTCGTTGGGATTAGTCCTGAGAAATCGGCATAGCTGAAGGGCCAGGCCTCACCCAATGCTGAAACGGCCAGTTTCTAGACCCGGTTGTTCAAGACCCGCGGTACAAGGACGGTACAACCTGCCCATGTTCCGTTGCGTTCTCAATCGTTCCTTACAGGGCGTTGCAGAGCGACCGCTGCCTTGTAATTGCAACGTGATACAGCCAATCAGCGCCCTTTCACGGCGGTAGCCATGAGGCGGATCGCGATCGGCACTGCGTATGCGGACTGCTTGCCAAGAAGAACACAAGGCGAATAAAACTTACCGGCAGTTTTATCGGCAGTTGACCTTATCTGCGGTGACTATCAGTGACTTATAGAGCCGGGAGGCACCTCTAAGTACTTGTAATCACTTTTAGTGTCGGCCTTGAAAAGGCTGCGCTCACGAGCTTGCACCAAACGAACCGGGGTGTCGGTCTTAGCTCTTAATCGATGGAAAGCGCCTTACCTGGTACCACGAGGAACTGCACCGGATTTTGCACCGACTGCCTGCATCCTGGGCTTACTGGCGTGCACACCCTGCGACTGGCGAATGCCGCGGATCTTTGGTATTCAGGTGGGGGCGCGTTTCAGCCGAAGACCTTTGGATATACGGGCCGCCCCAGCGACGGCAACCGCGGTTTGGCCAACGTATGGGACCTCAGCGCTGACTACCAGATTACGCGCTCCTTCAGCACCACTCTGTACTACGGCCATGCCTGGGACAAGGGTGTGATTTCATCGATTTATCCGAAGGATGCGAATGGGCAGCTCATTTTCCTGGAGACCAACTTTCACTTTTAAATGCTGGACGACGCAGTCGGCGCTAGCCGGACGGCCGCAGGTGCAAACGCCACTTCAATCAGTGGGCAGGAAACATAAGCTCTAGACGGGCCGCCTACTTCCCAGATGGAAATCTATATCCGGTATCACGGCTCGAAGTGCGCGCACTTACTTGCGTCAAACATCGTCGTGGAAGAGTAAGCGTATTAGTCCTTCGAGCAACGATCCGATGGACTCGCAAAAGTCCTGGATACACTCCAATCCGTTCGATGAAGTCGCGGGTGGTTTATCTGCAGAGTGTACAAAACTGACCATATTGCAAAGTTGAAATCGGACATACTCGTAAGCAATGCCAAACACAACTGAGAGACGAGAGATAAGCGGTCGTGTGAATGCTAAAGAAGCGGAAATCATCCAGCAGTCGAAGAAACTAATAGCGAAAACAAAGCGGTCATCTGTGATTGCTGGATCGAAAAACCTGGCACGTCGCCAAGAACAGAGTGATCCATCTCGCGCTCGGAAGAACAAGCCCTGAGGCACTGCTCCCGGAGACTCTGCAAGCATGACAGCCAAACCTGCTACCGTAGACGAGCACATTCAGGCGGGTGTTGAATCCGCCTGTGCCATGGGCGGCGGGAGCATCGTCGCCAGCAGCGCTGGTGACCAGTCGCAGGATGGCTTTATACAATTCGGCTCCGGATATCTCTCACCTTACTTCGTCACAGATCCAGAACGTATGGAAGTTGCCTTCGAGAACGCCTACATTCTCATTCACGAAAAGCAAATCGGTTCTAAGCAAGACCTGCTCCCGCTCCTTGAGCAAATCACAAAGAGTGGCAGGCCGCTTGTCATAATCGCAGAGGATGTTGGGAGTGGGGCGCTGGCTACTCTCGTCGTGAAGAATCTGCGCGGCCCGCTGCAAGTTGCCGCCGTCAAGGCACCCGTCTTTGGGGACCAGCGCAAGAGCAACTTGCAGAGTATAGCCGCCCTCACCGGGGGGAAGGTTATCACCGAAGGTCCCGACATCCAACTGAAAAACATACACATTTCCGACCTCGGTCAAGCGGCGAAGATCACCATCGACAAGAATTCCACGGTAGTCGAAGTTAAGGCCGCGTACGACCGGAGAATCAGAGTGCCTTTATACGCCAATCTTTGCGTTCCGCCAGGGGACTGGAACAACGCGGCCTTAACGGCGCACCGAGAACTTGCGCAACCCGAACAATGAAAGTACGGAGGAGTTCAGGAATATGAACAGTTCTAAAGATGTCGCAGGCCTTTCAAGATGTCGGGCGAGCAATCGGAGTCTGGTTTGTCTCTTGTCGTTAGCTCTGTGCTTCGTGGCTTGGCCTCAGAACCTGTTGGCCGATCAAGATCAAGGCGCGCAATCGCCGGAGCCGCTACAAGACCAGTCGGCCGCGCAGGCGCCGCCATACACGCAGCAGAGTCCGGAGCAGTTGCAGCAGTTGGTGGCACCGATTGCACTATACCCGGACTCGCTGGTGGCGCAGATTCTGGCGGCGTCGACCTTTCCCGAGCAAGTCGTCGAGGCCGACCGATGGGTACAAGCGAATCCTAATTTGAAGGGCGCCGATTTGGGTAAGGCTGTGGACCAACAACCCTGGGACCCGAGCGTTAAAGCCCTCGCTGCGTTTCCATCGGTCCTGGGAAATATGGACAAGAACCTTTCCTGGGCATCGTCCCTAGGCGACGCATACTACAACCAGCAGGCGGACGTTATGAATGCCGTACAGGTAATGCGCCGGCGGGCGCAAGAAGCGGGCAATCTTAAAACTACGCCGCAGCAAACCGTGGCGACGCAAGACTCTAACATCAGTATTGCGCCGGCCGATCCGGATGAGGTTTACATCCCCGCATACGATCCGTGGGCGGTTTATGGAGGACCTGTAATGGCGTGGCCGGGATGGTACCCGTATCCCGGAATCTGGTTTGGTGGACCGTACCTTTCCTTCGGAATGGGGTTCGGGATCGGCTGGTACGGCGGTTTTGGCTGGGGCTGGAATAACTGGGGATTCAACTGGCACGGCGGATACGGACTGTACGGCGGCGGCAGGTACTACTCCCGCAGCAACACGTTTTACAACCGGAACAGCTACTACCGAGGAGGAGGCGAGCGTGGCGTAGCCAGGAACGTGCAACGCGGGTCGAACGGCGCCCGCGGCGGAGCGAACGTCGAGCGCGGCGGAGCGAACGGCCGTTCCGGCGCAACCAGCAAGGCTTTCAACGGAAACACCCGGGCGGCACGAGGATACGCCGCACCTCGCGGGCAGAGCGGCGTCCGTTCGGGCGCGTTCAGTGGCTACCAGCGTGGCGGACAGGCTCGGAGCTTTTCATCACGCGGAAGCGGCAGTATGGGCGGCGGCGCGCGTGGCGGAGGCGGAGCAGGCGGCCATGGTGGCGGCGGGCATCGGTAATCGGTATGTCGTTATTTTCTATAAACTCGTAAGAGCTAGAAATGGAGAGAAGCCATATGCGACGAACGTCGCTGAACCTCGACAAACATCATTGGGTCAATCTTCCTAAACTGGCGGCGGTCGCGATACTTTTGTCGGGTTGCTTTCCCATCCGTTCCATGGCACAGCAACCGGGCCAGAAAACATTTTCATCGCCGGAAGACGCGAGCCACGCACTGGTGACGGCAGCTCAGGGTGACGATGAAAAAACGATGCTCGATATCCTCGGACCAGACGGGAAGCAAATCGTCTCGTCCGGAGATGAAACCGAGGACACCAACAACCGCGCTAACTTCGTAGAGAAATATCTGGAAATGCACCGTCTGGTGAAAGAACCGGATGGAACCACTACCTTGTATATCGGCGCGGAGAACTGGCCCACGCCCATACCGCTCGTGAACCAAGGTAATTCGTGGTATTTCGACACCGACGCGGGCAAGAAAGAGATCCTGTACAGGCGAATTGGCCAGAACGAAATATCGACCATTCGCGTTTGCCAGGAACTCGTGGCGGCGCAAAAGGAATACTACGCAGCACAGCACAGCGAGTACGCCCAGGCAATCTTCAGCGATGAAGGGCAGCACAATGGCCTTTATTGGAAAGCCGCAGATGGCGAATCCCAAAGCCCCATCGGACCATTGGTGGCGGCGGCAGTTGCAGAGGGCTACGCGAAGGGTCAGGCGGGCGCTCCGACTCCCTATCGGGGTTACTACTTCCATATCCTAACTCGTCAGGGGAAAGACCGCTCAAGCGGCGCGAAGAGTTACGTCGTAAACGGCAAAATGACCGGGGGGTTTGCTTTTGTGGCCTATCCGGCAGAATACAGATCGTCCGGCGTGATGACATTCATCGTTAACGAGGAGGGAGTAGTTTACGAGAAGGATCTCGGCAAGAAGACTGACGCCCTTGCCAGATCCATGAAGGAATACAAACCCAACTCCAGTTGGCGGGAGGCTGAAGAGCAGCAACCGACTGCTAGCGACCAGAAAGCCAAATAAAGACGATCCCGGGTAATCGAGACGAAGATCGTCAGGTACAGCACGATTGTGCTTTCGACCTCCGGCATCTCCGGCTGGCCACCCATGGCGTTCGGCTCGACGGCTGAGCAGTTCGTAAACGCGCGCAATGTCCGCGCTTGCGTCTTCGCTCCGTCGAACCGGCCGCAAGTTGCGCCGCTTTCACTCCGCAATTTTGAAGAATCGTAAAGGCAGATACGAGTTCCGCCTAGCGAATTATGGCTGCACATGTCGAAGTCCCATCATCGAACCCACCCACAAAGCCGCTTCAGAACATCGCCTCGAAGGGACTTACGAGCGCTGAAGCACATAGCCGTCTTCAAAAAGACGGGCCCAATGCAATGCCCGATGTATCCGCTCATCCACTTCGAAACGCATTGGCCAAGTTCTGGGCGCCCGTCCCATGGTTGCTCGAAGCCTCGATTGTGCTTCAGGTCGTACTGCATAAGTACGCCGAGGCTGCGGTCATTGCGGGACTGCTGGTCTTCAACGCAGCGCTGGCCTATTTCCAGGAGGGTCGCGCCCACGCTACCTTAAGGGCCTTGAACTCGCGTCTCGCCTTGAATGCCTCCGTCGAGCGCGACGGGGTATGGAAGACGGTACCGGCTGCGCAGTTGGTGCGCGGCGATCTCGTCAAGTTGTCGCTCGGCGGCGTCGTTGCGGCCGATGTGCATTTGATCGGGGGATCTGTCCTGCTTGATCAATCCATGCTTACGGGCGAGTCTCTGCCCATTGAGGCTGGTTCGGGCGTTGATACCTATGCGGGAGCATTGGTGCGGCGCGGTGAAGCAACCGCGGAGGTTACAGCCACTGGCGTTCATACTAAATTTGGCCGTACCGCAGAGCTCGTGCGCACCGCCCACGCTGCAAGTTCGCAGCAAAAAGCTGTGTTGCGCATCGTGCGCAATCTGGCTATTTTCAACGGCGTCGTCATCCTTATTATTGGGGTGTATGCCTATTTTCATGCCATGCCGTGGAGTGAGATCATTCCTCTGCTGCTCACGTCGGTTCTTGCAGCAATACCCGTGGCATTGCCGGCAACATTCACCCTTGCGGCAGCGCTCGGAGCGCGATCTCTGGCGAAACTGGGCGTCCTTCTAACTCGGCTCTCCGCTGTAGATGAAGCTGCCACGATCGACGTCCTGTGCTCGGACAAAACTGGAACTCTAACCCGCAATGAACTTTCCGTAACCAGCGTTAAACCCATGCCTGGGTTTGGCGAGGCCCACGTTCTCGGCATGGCAGCTCTCGCGAGTTCTGAGGGTGGCGATGACGCAGTGGATGCAGCGATTCGCTCTGCCTCCAAAAACAAGCCGGCATCGGACCTGCCGAAGCTAGTCACGTTTGTGCCATTCGACCCTGCCAAGAAAACATCCGAGGCAACAGCAACCGACGCGAAGGGTGGCGTGGAGTGCATTGTCAAAGGAGCCTTCACGGTAGTCGCGAGCCTCACGACCCCGTCGCCCATCGCTGTCGGTTTAGCCGACGAACTTGAAAAGCAAGGCTTCAGGGTTTTGGCAGTAGCTGCCGGCCTCCAAGCATCCCTGAAGCTTATGGGTCTTATTGCACTCAGCGACCCGCCCCGGAAGGACTCGATCTCTCTGATCTCGGAGCTCAAGACCCTGGGCGTGCGCACGGTCATGGTTACAGGTGACGCTCCCGCTACGGCAGCAATCGTTGCCCTAGCAGTGGGATTGGACGGAGCTGTATGCCCGCCCGGAGCGATTCCTGATGGCGTAAATCCGAAGGATTTTGCGGTATTTGCAAGCATTCTTCCCGAGGGAAAATTTAACCTGGTCAAGGCCTTTCAGAAGGGCGGCCATATGGTTGGAATGTGCGGCGATGGCGCCAATGATGCACCTGCGCTCCGTCAGGCGCAGATGGGCATTGCTGTATCGACCGCAACCGACGTCGCCAAATCGGCGGCCGGCATTGTGTTGACCGAGGCTGGGCTTGGCGGCATCGTCGCCGCGGTCAAAGAGGGCAGGATCACCTTTCAGCGCATTCTCACCTACACGCTGAACTCTGTCCTCAAGAAGATCGTGCAGGTGCTTTTGCTGGCAATTGGCCTCGTCATGACCGGACACGCGGTTTTGACGCCGATGCTGATGGTCATTGTGATGATCACCGGCGACTTCCTGGCCATGTCGTTGACCACTGACAGAGTGCGGCCATCGCCGATGCCGAATTCCTGGCAAGTGGGCAGGATTACAACCGCAGGAGCCATTCTGGGAGCCTGCTTTCTCACGTTTTGTATAACTGTCCTAGCGGTCGGCAAGTTCGAGATGCGATTCGGAATAGAGTCACTGAGAACGCTTTCTGTCGTCGCCATCGTATATGGCAGCCAAGCCACAATTTACGCCTTGCGAGGACGTCGCCATCTTTGGGGACTCCGGCCGACGGTATGGCTCGTAGCGTCCTCTGTTGCCGATGTTCTTATTATTTCGACCTTAGCTACTCGCGGGATTGCCATGGCACCATTGCCCGTTTCAGTCTTGGTCGTTGAATTTGCAGCGGCAATCGTTTTCGGGTTGATCTTGGACGGAGTGAAGATCCCTGTCTTCGCTCGTCTTGGCATCTCGTGATTACGGTCGGGCGGAGTGTCGCACAACTTGGGACCCTGTGGCGTCGCCTCGCGCTGCCGATACCTCTAAATAGACGTCTAGACTAGATGCCACAGAGCGTTGCAAACTTTGTCCAAAAACTATTCGCCTTATACCTTTATGTCCGGTGCGTGAGCGACACCTCCCGGCGGCAAGACATCCGGCACGTCAAGGCGTGCCACGCCAATCCGGTAGTCGGCCATCCCATAGTAAATGTCGAAGCGTTCCGGCGAGCCGAGATCGTCGCGACGGTCAATTCCGGTCGGGAACACGACATTCGCGACGGTCCCGCGGCGTTCCTGCGGCAGCTCTGGGGTTAACACCGGCTCCGAAGAACGATAACGGATCACTTGCGGATGCTCCTTTGAAAGCACCATCACTCCCGCCGAGTAGCACAGGGGATGCACCTCTTTGCTGGGTCCTTCCATTTCGCTGACGCCGTGATAGACGATCAGCCAACCGTGCCGCGTCAGGACGGGCGGAGTGCCGCAGCCGATTTTGAGCCGCTCCCAGGGAGACACTGGAGTCGCCAGCCGGTGACGAGAAAACTGGCTGAAGTTACTTGGTCCACGGGGCTCCAAGGAAAGCGGGCGGTAGGAAATCCAGATGCTTTCGCGATCAAGGTCCACCTCAGGGGCCGCGACGTCGCCGGCGATTTCCTCAGGACGAGTTCCGGGAAACAGCGGCCGGTGGAGGAGCGCGAGCGCCAGTTCCCCGGATGGGTTCGGAATGGCAATAGGGAATACACAGGCGTCTTTGTCATCCATTTCGCTGGAATCGATGCCATGATACGGAGGAAAGGTCGACAGCCCCAGGCGCTCCCAATGGAAGAGGTCTTGCGAAATTGCCCGGGCGATCCGAGGGCCTCGCGGCGAAAATGCTGTGTAAGTCATCACGTAGCGCTGAAGTGGTTCCACGAACGTGATGCGAGGATCTTCGCAGCCTCCGCTGCCATCGGGGCGCCGCTCATAATCGGCTTCCGGCTCAAGCGCTATGCCCAACCGATCGACGCCTACGGGATCGCCAGCTTCATTGAAGCGCACTCGTGCAATGCCGATTCGCGAGTAATTTCCCCGCGCAACCAGCCGCGGGAAGAGGTAGAGTTCACCGTCAGGGCCACGAGCGGCAGCAGGATTCAGTACGCCTTCGATCTCGTGGGGGTTACCCGGCTCCGGCTCCATCAACATTCCGAGGCGCTGTAAGTCAAAACCGCTCATCAGATCCTCTTATCAGCGCCTCTTCTGACCTCACGCTGCCTTATTGGTGACTCCTAAACAGGCAATGATTGTTTGAACAACCCGCTTCGTATCGTCGGGATCGTTGACCGAAATACAATCGACTCCCACGGTTTCGGCGGGGTGGTCATTGCCACCCACGTACAAGGCATCTCCTATATAGATCATTTCTTTTATCGAAATACCGAGGAGATCTCGCAGTTTTCGGATGCCGTAAGCTTTATCGATGCCAGGCTTGGTTATGTCGATAGATGTCGAGCCGCCGGTTCGGACGGAGAACTCCGGAATAAACTTCTCCAGGATCGATTTGATCTCTCGCCGCTTGCTGACATCGGGGTCCCATTTGTCTTTTTCGTCCAATGGCGCTTGCTGACCTAAAGCAGAAAATGTTATCTGGCTTCCCCGATCTTCAATTTGCTCTCCCCAGACCTTTTTGATCTTGAAGCCTGCAACTCCGATCGCCTTCTTGAGAGAACCAAGGATTTTATCCCTTTCATCCGAAGTGAAATCTTCTGAGTAGATCTTTTTCCAACCCGCTTGGTCGTAGCGATAGAATTTTGTCCCGGATGTGGGAAGGAGGGATAGATTCAGCAGGCGCTCGTCATTTGGAAGGTTGGAGACGAATTGTTTTTCAAACTGCGGCCAATCGCCTCCGGAAATCACAGCCACTTTGATGATCGCAAGCAGCCTATGCAACAGTCTCGACATTTCGGAGTCAAGGGATGATTTACTCTCCGCGAGGGTCCCGTCCAGATCAAACACAATTAACTTTTTCACTATGCTTCCACCCTCTGAATTCTCGCAATTTCACTCCGGCAGCGCAATCTCCAACACGTTCACTGCGCCTTGGGGCTGGAAAACACATGTTCCGATCGCCGCAGGCAAGACGAATACGTCGCCTTTTCCGACGGCGTAAGTGCCGCGTCCGTGCTCGACTTGCCCCGCACCCTCGATGCACACCAGTATGCGCGGTACGCCCACGGCGCCAACGGTAAACGGCGATTGTCCGCGCAGACGCCACAGAACGAAATGTTCACAGTTAAATAGTCTTTCGCGTTCCACTGGGGTTGTCGTCTCCACCAGGGGCGTGACCCAAGCAACCGGGCCTTCCACAAAATCGATGCAGGCAAGCGCCTTATCGACTTGGAGTGCCCGCGGCTTTCCAGTCTTCGTGTCAACATGGTCCCAGTCATACAAGCGAAACGTCACGTCGCTGTTCTGCTGAATCTCGAATACCACGAGGTCTCCGCCAAGAGAATGCACCGTCCCAGCCGGCAGGAAAACAGCTTCGCCGGGCTTCGGAGTTAAGCATGAGAGGTGGGCCGCCACCGTGCCGTTCGTGAGCGCCCGCCGCAGATCGGCTTCAGTCGTATCTGGCTTCAGGCCCGCATAGATGCGGCTTTGCGTACCGGCTTCCAGCACCACCCATGCTTCGGTCTTCGCAGTCTCGCCCCCTGGCAGCAGGTTCAAATTCGCTTTCGTGGGATGCACCTGCACGGAGAGCATTTCATGTACGTCGAGGAACTTCAGCAACAGTGGAAATCGCCGAAAGCGATTGGCCAGCTTTCCCAGGATTTGCTCTGGAAACTGCTTCAACAATTGACTGATCGTCTGTCCCTTGAGAGGTCCATCGGCTACTTGGCTCGCATAGTCATCGCGGTCGCTGAGTATCCACGCTTCGCCGACAGGTCCGCTCGGTAGAGGGGCGGTAAGCAGGTTCGCAAAATGCCGCCCACCCCACAATCGATACTGATAAATCGGTTCGAATCGTAACGGATACAGAAGTGCGTGCGGAATCGTGTTTCTGTTCTCGTCTTTCGTCAGCAGGCCCATCTCACTTGTCATCTGGGGTCTCCGCCGTCGTGTTGAGCCTGCATAGTTTTTCGTGGTTGCTAATCGCATAACGCTACGGAACTCTGCTACCGGCTGGCATCTGCTTCTGACGGCCAGAAGGCACCATCGACAGGTCATTAGTGCCTATGTAGATACCGATGGCCACAAGCATGGCGATAAGGCCGAACCAGAAGCGCCAATCATGATGCGCGCGCTTCCAGTAGGGGATATGGCCGTGATGACTCTCGCCCAAAGGATGCGCGTGTTCCGTGTTGTTCATGCTTGTCTCCAGCTCAAAGAACGGAAATGCGTGGAACCGGCATCAGCCGGTGAAAAGGATGAACACTCTTTACTGGATCTCGACCCTCACTTAAACGCCGCTCATGGAAAAAGAAGATTCGTGTTCGCCTTCGCGCACCCAATATGGCGACCGGCCGTAGTGAAGATGGAGACGGCTTTCATACTCACGAGTGATCGGCATGGATTCAGTGAACTCGGGGCCCGTTTTTATGGTTTCCCTGGAGAGGCTGACGAACACTTTGGAATCTGTCCAACTCACCTCATTAATCCAGTCGGGTGAAACCAGTACTTTCTTGCCCGGCCACCAATTTTGCGTTGCCAGCTCAATGTAGCGGATAGCCCAAGCTTCATCGTCCACGACGAACCCCGCCACATGGCCGATGTCGCCATCAGTCGCGGCGATGTGGTAGCCAGTCACAGCTTCGGTGCTCCGCAGGTGCGAATCCGCCGACTCTTTCCGAATCCTTTCCGCCAGCGCTTCCTTAGAAGCAATTGCTGGAATATCCAAGTTCATCGGGCAGTACGCTGGGCCCCACAGATAGGGACCTCCCCAATAATATGGATAGCCGAAATACCCCAGGTATTCAGCCTCGTGCTGTCGGGATACGGGCCGGTGTGTGTCGATGTTGGGGCTATGCTCCACTTGCTTTCTCGTCAGAGCCACATCCAACCGCTTGGCTTGCCAATCCACATTAACCACCGAAAATGGCGAGATTAGCACTTTGCGGTCGTCAAGCCAGCTGCTGGTTTCCGCCGTGAGGTAGCGGATTGACCACCTCTCGTCGTCGAAATATAACTGATCTACAGTTCCAATCTCGCCGTCCTTGGCCCGGATCACAAGACCCTTCACATTGTTTGCATTCGTTAGCATTATCTGTGCCCTCCCGGGCTATAGCTGCCTCATTTGTGAGCTCTGCTAGAAAGAATGAAGAGCCAGCGCGGCCCGAAAACTGGCCGATGGCTCTCCCTAATTCTTTCAATACCGGCCTGCGGATCTGCCTTTGCTATGCCGCGACTGCTTCCGCTGGATGCATTGTGAAGGAGGCAGGATGCGTCGTTTCGATGATGTCCTTCGCCTTGGCCACTTCTGCAGCCGTTCCGTGCGCGACCAGCACGAACTGATCTGTCTTGATTGCCGTTTCGTACTTCACAATGCTGTTCTTGGGGATGCCTATGCTGAAGAGGCCGGCTCCCAAAGCTCCCAAAGCTCCTACCTCCACCGCGCCTTCCAACCCTGCCACGATCCACGCCACCAGAGGTCCAGCCACTAAAATTGGGCCGAGGCCGGGGATCATAAAGAGAGCAGATCCGAACAAAAGCCCCCAAAAGCCTCCCCAGAACGCACCAACTTTGCCCCAATATTTCATGCGGTCGCCGGTATTGTAGTAGCCGACTACCTGCTCATCGGTGTGGTAGCCCTTGCCGACGATCGATAACTTTTTCATGTCGACTCCGCCGCGCTGAAGTTCTTTTACCGCTCGATCAGCATCCGTATGAGTCTGATAAATCGCGACCACTGAATTTTCTATAGACATTTCCAGCTCCTCGGCGTCTTGCCGTCGTTCTGAGTCCATCAAAAAAGATCCAGCTAGCACTATGACGACGTACACACAGAAAAACTGGTCGCTATTGCACAGTTTAGGTGGAACCCGGCTAGCTTTCGCTAGACTTCCGCTCATAATTGTGAGACCTCGGTACAGCCCAAGTGGAGAACCATGCACCAGGGTTTAAGCCTGCGTGATCGTTGCCCTGGTGATTGACGCGACGGACCTTTCCGCTCGCCGATGAGCCAGATTAGTTGTCAGAACTGTGCAGTTTGGACCAGCCGAGCCATTCTTTCCAAGCCCATGCTGGATCTATCGAGAGACGAACACTCGCAGTCAGGGGCGATCTTCAGTCCTCTTGGAAAGAGACAATGAAATATGCCCCCCATACTGCCTCGCAATTCGATACCCAAGCTGCCTAAAGCTCCCTAACCGCCTCTGTCGCATCCTGTTGCAGCTCCGCTTTATCGGGTCTATGTAGTCCTGCGTAATCGAACCCAAATTCAGAATCAACCTAGCCAGAAGTTCGCCATGCTACATTTACGGCAATGCGTTCTGAGATAGAACAAGCCGTGCAGCTTTTGCAGCTGGGTGACGATGCGGCGCTGGAGCAGGCTCTCGCTCTGCTCCAAAATACCGTGTTCTTTTTCAGCATGCGCCTCTGCGGCCAGCGCGAGGATGCGGAAGATACCATGCAAGAAGTGCTGCTTAAGTCTGTTCCGTACCTGCCAAAATTCGACAGTCCCAAAGCGCTCGTAGTGTGGCTTTACAAGGTGGCAAAGAACCGCTGCCTGATGAGTCGGCGCAGGAGCAAGTTTGCTCCCAATCCCGACCTCTCTCTGGAAGAACTCATGCCGGATCGAAAGGAACTTGAGCAACTGGGGGCCGATGGCAGCATCAATCCCGAAGCATTCGCCATTCGGAGTGAAGAAGCGGGACAGTTGCGAGACACCATTCAACGGCTACCGCCACAATACCGCATTGTTTTGGTGCTGCGCGATATGGAGGGTCTGACCGACGAAGAGGTCGCAGAGATCACCGGGCTACGTTCTGGGACAGTGCGGGTTCGTCTCCACCGGGCGCGGCTATTCGTGCGAAAGGAATTGATGAAGGTGAAGGCGCGAAGGCCGCACGCCGGACGGATGATCGAGGCTGTCACGTCTCGGACCGCCACCAAGCAGCCCAGACCTGCGCGGTGTAAGGCGATGTTCGCAGAACTTTCGAACTACTTGGACGAACAGCTCGATGACTCTTTATGCGATGAATTGGAGAAACACCTTGACGGTTGCGATGCCTGCAAGGCGTTCCTCGCCAGCCTGGAAGCCACGATAGAGGATTGTCGTCGCCTGCGCAGTCCAGCCCCGGATTGCGTCAAGGCAGCCAAGTTGCGGAAGGAAGTAATATCACACTACGAGCGAGCTATGGCGAACAGGTGACGCTCTTGCCGTTGCGGATGTATCGTCGCCTACTCTTCCAGAACCGATTGTGTCCGGATACGACTTCATTGAAACCGTGACGGGCGTCGATAGTGCTGCTCCTCTTCGCACGCTCACACGTCGTAATAACGCCCGTTAACTTCTTCACCCATGATGGCGAAGTCGCACTTAGACGTATTAAGCGGATCGGACTTCCACGAAAAATCGATAGACGGGATCTCAACTTCCGCCTCCATCTGGCACGTCGCACGGGTGCCCGCGAATCGGAAATGCTTGGAGGCGTTCTCGTACTTCGCGGGTTCGCCGGTTGATATCCAAACCATTTTGAAGTTCATTCTTGCCGGAGTAGCTATCGAATCCAACGCTGGCCAGCGTGGCTGATCGACCACTGCTACGTTCTGCATCCCAAGCGTGAAGGTGTGCCCGTCGGAACTAATACTCAGACCGCGCTCCGGAACAGAAACGACCCAGTAAAGTCCAGACGGGGCAATGGGTGGATGAAAGTCATGTATCTGGTTGGCGGGAACAGCCTGTCCCCGGAACAGGGTCAGTCATATGTGAGTAAAGCTACCTTGCTGGGCTGTTCGGGCGGCCCAATATTCACCGATCATGACACCATAATCCGTTGTTGGACTACCAAAAGCGATTCGATTCCCCTTGTTATCGGTGCCCATGCCAGTGAAGGTGCTGCACCGGGCCACCCGTCCCTTGAAATGGTAAATGTGTGCCGGTTCTAGACTCGGGCCTGCTGGCTGATTGTGGCTGCCATTCTTATCTAGCCACGGAATTGGGCAAGGATCTGTGCCGCCGTTCGCCGTCATCAGTGGTTGGTCCTGTAGCGCATAAAGCGCGGAGGGAACAGCCAGTGGAATTAGGGCCAAAGCACCAGCTTTGATAATGTCCCTGCGACTGCAGGCCGGAGACAAGTGGGTACAGGCCATCGCAGATCCTCCGATCGGCAAAATTGTTCTCCAACACCATAACGCAAACGGAGTCGACTGTTGTAAGTTTTCCAGGTTGACTGCAGTTAGAGGCGGCGCCTGCACTCTAAGAAGACGTGGCGGTATGTCCCCCATCGTGCGACTGAGGAAAGGTTCCAAGCATATGTTTGCAGTCTCTTATGGACTTGCAGGAAATGTTACTGACCCCGCAGTTGCGTGTTGATCTCGCGGTCAAGAGACGAGATGTCGGTTGCGCCAATATGTTTGGCAGTGATCCGGCCATCCCGCCCGATCAGAAATGCGATCGGCAATCCGAAAACCCCTCCATAAAGTTCACCTGTTTTAGCATTGCCCATCACAACCGGGTAATTCATTCTGAAGCGCTGGTAGAAGTCGCGTACAGGTTCCGCTTCATCATCCATGGAAACACCGATGATCTGCAGACCCTGGTCGGCATACTTATTTTGTAGTTCGACGAAATGAGGAATCTCGTGCCGGCACGGATCACACCAGGTTGCCCAGAAGTCCAGTAAGACGACTTTGCCCCGATAGGATGAGAGATCGAGTTTTTGTCCAGTTAAATCGGGAAGAGAGAAATCGGGGGCCAGGGATTGTTCGGCGATACCTTTGCCCCTCGTACCTGCCGGCGCGCCATGATGACGGGTCGTGAAATAAAGTCCTGCTATTGCGATCAACGCTAAGCCGTGGAGAATCCGTTTCTTCAATATGCCGACCCCAGCCAGGAAACGAACAGATCACTAGTCACCCTTGCCAACCGGATAGCCTTTCTCGACCCAATCCGCCCCGAAGTTGTTCGCAATATAAAGAATTTTCACATTGGTGAAGCCCATTGCATCCAGCGCATCGTCGGCAGGCTTGACGTTCGGACAGTGGGTCCACGGACAGCAGCCGCAATATAGAACGATGAACTTGTTTCGCGGCAAGGATTGCACTCGCTTCCGCAAGGACTGCAAGCCACTCTCACTGGAGGCCGGACCAATGTATTCCGAGCCGGGAATGTGCGCCTGCGTGTAGAGGACATGAGAGCCCACTTGAATCATGAGCGGTTTCTCACTCTTGGCAGACTGCAGGATCCTGACCAGTTCGCTAGGGTTGATCAGGCGTGAGGCCGCGATGAGACTCGCCTGATAAGCGAAACCCAGCGATGTCAGCGCACCCGCAGTCCCAAAGATAAAGACAAGGAGTATCGGGCGAACCTTGATAGGAAGACTCATTGCAGTTCTCCGCATTATCAGTTCCCGATCATACAGCCCGCAAGGAGAAGCACTGAGTTCGCAAGCCATCGCGGGCCGAAAGTTTTCTTGTAACAAAACGCGCCCTCTTGCATTTATTCGTGTGCTTGGTCGATAGAAGCAGCAGGAGGCGATCATGATCACAGCCAAAGTCGAACTGACTCAACCACTTAAGCAGCAGCGCCAATTTGTGGCCCAGACCGGAAGCGGCCATCATCTGCTGTTGGACGATGCCGCCGGAGGCACCGGCCCAAAGCCGATTGAACTGGTTGCTGCCGGATTGGCCGGGTGCACGGCGTTCGACGTCGTCACTATCCTCCGCCAGAAGTATCACCAAAAAATCACCGGCTACGAGGTGCGGGTCGAAGCCGATCAAGCCGAGCGTCCGCCCCAGGTGTTCACGGCAGTGCGAATCCACCATGTAGTCACCGGCTTTGAAATTGACCTGGTGGCGCTGGAGGAGGCCATTCGTCTCTCCGAGGAAAAGTATTGCTCGGTAGGGGCCATGGTGCAGAAGACAGCGAGTTTCCATACAACTTACGAAATCGTTCAAGACAAGACCGAGTGGGCAAAGCCGACTCAGGCCGTTGGAGTGCAAGGTTGAGAACCACGGTCAAAGTGTTTCTGAGCCTCGCTATTGCGTGGCTGACTCTTGGGGAAGCCTCAGCTCAACAAGAGGCGCAGTCTTCGTCGCTTACTCTGCAGCAGGCAGTGACGATCGCGCTGGAGAAAAATCCGCTGCGCAAGGCAGCGATCGCAGACGCAAAAGCCGCCTCTGCCGGAGTTCGTGAGGCCCGCTCGTTCCTCATGCCTCACTTGAGTTTTTCCGAAACAGCGACTCTTGGTGATGACCCGGTTTATGTTTTCGGCAGCAAGCTTCGGCAGCAGCGTTTCACCACTGCAGACTTCGCGCTGAACAAACTGAACTCACCTCTGCCCTTCGGCAACTTCGCCACGTGGTTTGGGGGGAGCTGGAACCTCTTCGACTCATTCGCCAGTTGGCACGGAATCAATCAGGCAAAACAGATGAACGAGGCCGTCGGACACCAGTTGGACCGCACAGATCAGGAGATAGTCTTCCGGGTCGTCACTTCCTACTACGACGTTCTACTCGCAGCCAAGGAACTGGAAGTCGCCGAGCAGTCGGCGAAAACTTCCAACTCGATCATGGACCGCAGCCAGGCGAGATTCGACAGCGGGCTGACTGTCGAGTCCGATCTGCTGACAGCGAAGGTTCGCCTGGCGCAGCGACAGCAGGAAGTGATCCGGGCCAGGAACACTCTGGAAGTGGTACGGGCACAGCTGAACACGGCGATGGGTGTGCCGCTTGACTCTCCGTTCCAGCTCACCGAAGCCTTGGTTGAGCGCACGCTTCCCGCCCCTTTGCTCCGAGAAGTCGAAAAGCAGGCACTCGAAAATCGCCCCGACTTGAAGCGCATTGCCTCCGAGGAAGCAGCCCAGCGGCAGAGTGTGTCGGTGGCCCAGTCGTCATTCGGTCCGCGGGTGAATGCCTTCGCAAGCTGGGAAATGGATAATCCCACGTTCGTCGCCGGTGGCGGGGGCAACAACTGGTTGGGTGGGATCGAAGTGCAATTCGACATCTTTCAAGGTGGTGCCAAACGGGCGGAACTCTTTCGGCAGCGAGCCCTCGAAGAAAAGGTTGTGGCGATGAAGCAGTCAGCTAGCGATGCCGTTCGCCTCGAAGTGAGACGGGCTTATTACGAGACGGATGCCAATCGGCAGCAGATCGATGTGGCCCGAGCGGCAATCGCCCAGGCACAGGAGAGTCTGCGCATCAACCAAGACCGCTACGACAGCGGCCTGACCACGATTACCGACTTGTTGGGCGCCGAAGATGCGGCGCGCCGCAGCCAGACTGACTACTGGGAGGCCGTCTATCACTTTCAGACCAGCTACGCCAACCTGGAGTTGGCGAGCGGAAGCTTGAACCCGCAATCTCCGGTGGTGATGCCATGAAGCCTATGAATATCCGACTCAGGTTTTTGTTTCTGATGCTGCCCCCAGTTCTTGTCCTCGTCGGCTGCTCCAGCGAGCAGCGCCGCACAACTCCGCCGCCGGAAAGGGTGCAGAACATTCCCGTGCTCGCCGTGCAGCAGGCCAACGTGCCAGATTTACTGGATGCTGTGGGCACGGTACGTGCAGCCCAGACCAGTGAGGTCGCGAGCCAGATGATGGGGAACATCGTCGAGATCCGGGCTCACGAAGGAGACCACGTGCAGCGCGGTCAAGTGCTCGCGGTAATCGACGACTCCCAGCCACGAGCCACGGTAGACCGCGCAACCGCAGCCGTCCTTGCCGCCCAACAGCAATTGGTGGGAGCAGATTCCGACCTGGCCTTGGCGGAATCAACGCTGAAGCGTTACCAGGACCTTTACGAAAAGAAATCGGTGAGTCCGCAGGAGTTCGACGAGGTGAAAGCCCGTCAACAAGCGTCTCGCGCGCGTCGCGATATGGCAAAGGCAGGGCAGGCCCAGGCGCAGGCAGCATTGAGCCAGGCACGCACGTCTCTGGATTACACGCGGATTCGGGCACCGTTTGAGGGCGTCGTGACAGAGAAGAAAGCTGATTCCGGCACGTTGGCTTCACCCGGCATGCCGATCTTCACCGTCGAGGACGTGCGCCGCTATCGACTGGAGGCCACCGTCAACGAGAGCGATCTCCGGTACGTGCGAACCGGACAACGGGTCTCGGTCGCGATCGATGCCCTCGACAACGCGCGGCTGAACGGCAGAGTGGTGCAGATCGTCCCGGCCGCAGACTCGGCGAGTCGCTCGTTCCTGGTGAAAATCGAGCTACCCAAAGACACACGACTGCGTTCGGGGCTCTTCGGGCGAGCCCAGTTTTCTCGCGGCGGGCGGCAGGCGCTGTTGATTCCGCGTTCTGCGGTCGTCGAACGCGGTCAATTGCAGGGCATTTATGTGCTGGACCAAAACAAGGTTGCGAGTTTGCGCTACATCACATTGGGAAAGCCTTCCGGTGCCGAGGTCGAAGTGCTGGCGGGCCTCCAGGACGGCGAGCGCCTCGTGGCCAAACCGGGTGCAGTGGACTTGAATGGCAAACGCATTGAGGTCCAGTAATGACTGACAGCAAAACCAACTCGGCGACACAACCCGCTAAGGGCTTGCGCCTGGCTGGTCGCATTGCCCACACTTTCATTGATTCGAAACTGACACCGCTGGTGATCGTGGCTGCACTTCTTCTTGGCGCCTTCAGCATTCTCAAGACCCCACGGGAAGAAGAGCCCCAGATCGTCGTACCCATGCTCGACGTTTTTGTTCAGATGCCGGGCGCATCGGCTGACGAAGTGGCACAGCGTGTCAGTCTTCCCATGGAGAAGTTGCTGCGCGAAGTGCCGGGGGTTGAGTACATCTACTCGATCAGTCATCCCGGCGTGAGCATGCTGGTCGTGCGCTTCTACGTTGGCACCAGAGAAGAAGATGCGATCGTACAGACCTACAACAAGCTCTACTCCAACTTCGACCGTATCCCGCCTGGTGTTTCACAACCGATCATCAAGGTCCGCTCGATCGACGACGTACCGATTATGGCCCTGACGTTGTGGGGCAAAGACTATGACTCTTATCGCCTGCGGCGAATCGCTGGTGAGCTTGAAAACTCACTCAAGCCGCTCAACGACGTTTCTGAAACGAAGATCATCGGCGGGCAGCCTAGGCAAATACGAGTAGTGCTAGACACACAACGGCTCGCGGCCTACGGCCTTACGCCGGGCGCAATCGTTGGGCAGCTCGAGAACGCGAACAGCCGTGGCCAAGCCGGTAGTTTTGCGCGGGACAATCACGAGTTTCAGGTCGAAGCAGGTACTTTCTTCACGAGTCTCGAAGACCTGCGTCAGGTTGTGGTCGGGGTTCACGCCGGGCGCCCCGTCTACCTGCGTGACGTAGCAGAGAAGATTGAGGACGGCGCCGCCGAAGCAAACACCTACGTGCTGTTTGCCAATGCTCGCGGTGGTCCAGGACAGACAGCTGGCGCGGAGTATCCCGCGGTAACCATCACGCTTTCGAAGCGCAAAGGTACGAACGCCACCGACATTTCCGAACGTGTGCTGGACAAAGTCAATGCGCTGCGCGGCTATGTGCTTCCAAATGACCTGAACATCACGATCACGCGCAACTATGGCGAGACCGCGAAAGACAAGTCCGACGAACTTCTCAAACACCTGCTGATCGCAACGTTGTCGGTCACATTGCTGATTGCACTGGCGCTGGGCTGGCGTGAATCAGGCGTCGTACTTCTGGCGGTGCCGGTCACGCTCGCCCTCACACTCGCCGTGTTCTACCTGTATGGC